>SKEW01000135.1_pt1 | contig 91799 bp, 156 predicted proteins | sample 4841441 | NCBI WGS metagenome assembly SKEW01 (sample SAMN11008799, study PRJNA524170) | human gut metagenome | isolation source: fecal sample from pouch patient p41 | place: Israel: Tel-Aviv | reverse complement strand
ACACACACCATATATATACCAGTATATCATACCTATATACCATATACACAACTAACATAAGTAATATATAGCTAACTATACTATAAAAATAAAAAGAGCGGTAACAAATCCGCCCTTAATATCTTTTATATATTTCCCCTCGATTACCTGCGTCAATTACATATACAATCAGCTCTCCATTATCTACACTATAAATAATTCTATAGTCACCTACACGCAAACGAAACAACCCTTTATTATTTTCGCCTTTTAATCTCTTAATGTCTTCGCCGTTTGGCAGTTGTTCAATTTCCAATGCAATTCTTTTTCTCTCGTTTTTGGGTAACTTGTCAATAAATTTCTTCGCTTTCTTTTTGATAATAATTCTATACATTTTGATCAAGTCCCCATTCTTTTAAACACTCTTCAAAAGGTATATCTTCTTTGTCTTCTTCTGGCGCATTTTCGTAATTTTCAATCATTCTTTCACAAAATAAATCGTCTTCCATCTCGTCATCAAATGCAATCCCTTGCAAAAACAACAAAATATTTTTTATTTTGTATTCAGGTAATTTGTCAATGATCTGTTTTGCCTGTTCCTTTTCACTCATATAATTTACCTCCATTTCTTTCTGTTAGCACTTGTCAATTACTAACTATAATCATATTACATTATCTATAATGTAAAGTCAATGCAAATTACATTATTTCTAAAGTAATTCTATTCTTTCCTATACTCAATCAAATCACCTGGTTGACAGTCTAATAAACTGCATATCTTTTCAAGCGCACTCATTCCGACTATTTTATTATTTCGTATTGATTGTATTGCATTTTCTCCTAGTAGCTTTTCTTTTCTCAACCTATTTGTATTATATCCTTTTTCTTTGAGTGTGTCTAATATATCTATTTTATATAAAAACATTATTATATTATTCCTTTACTATCATTATATAAATAATTATATCACAATAAAATCAAATTAGCACATACTATCTATATAATAGTAGTAATGCGTTGCCGTCTAAAGAGTCGTAGCATAATACATATTTACTTATTATATATCTGATTGTACATACCTATTTATTATATCTGATCTTTTCCCCGTGGCACAATATCTATATATAAATCGCATCCCATTGCGTCACACATGCTTGCAATATCTGCAAAGCTCAAATTTTTTTTGTTTAGTATATTGCTAACTCTTTGTCGGCTTATGCCCATTGTTTCCCCCAGTTTAGCCTTGTTTGAGCCTATCTCAATCAACATTGTTTCCAATTCTTTTTTTATATCCATATTATCATTATATTTTCTCATTGTTTCCCCTTTTATATCTTATATATTATTTTATATGATTGTACATTATTTTACCTATAATGTCAAAAAATCATTGACAATCGCAAAAACGTATGATAATATAAAAGCACATCGAAATAGTGTACATAAATCAAAAATAAGTAAACAGAAAACAAAAAAAGATTTACAAAAAGATGTTGACAAGTACACTAAAATAATGTACAATAAAGACAAGTTAAAAACAACGACAAGCGTAAAACGAACCTTTATTACAAGGTCGCAAGTCAAAGTTTTAAAAACTTGTACATCAAACAAGCAAACGGTAGTAAATTAAATTCTAGTTTGCTTTTGAGGACAAAAAAGTCCTCACTAAAATAAGTAAGGACTTTCAGAAGTGAATATCATTAACATGATATATTCTTCCCGTGACAAGTTGGAGTATATCACATTTCTGAATAGCTGTCAAATCTGGCGGTAAAAATCCTAATCTTACAAAGGAATATTGCACCTTGAAAAGTGAATAGTGAAATGTTAGATCATATAATAACAATGTCTGAGATTTTCTTTTCGATGTTATTACGTTTTGATTTTATAATGTTGTCACGAGATTTTTCAGTGTGCAAACTAAAATAATGTTCTCGGCTTTTATATATGTTTATTGTTATATTTGTTTTATTTTTTACTTTTAAGTAGTCGCAATAGCGATATATAGCAATTTCACCGGCTTTTATTTCTTCAACATAAAAATCGCCGTTTTCTAATTTTTTAGGTTTTCCTGAAATTGACGATTCACCACAGACAAAAAAGAAATATATATTTTCACAAATATCATGATATTTTTTTATCATTTCTCTGTCTTTGTCTGTGATTGGGAAAGTCCAACTTTTATAAATGGTTTTCCTATTTTGACAGCTTTTCGTATATTTCATTATGATATAAAAATCTTCACTTGTGTTAGTTGTCATTTTTATAACTTGTGTTTCATCAGTGCTTTCTATTATAGAGGGGGTTGTATCTGAATTATGTTTAAAAAATGAAAACATACAAGCACCAAAATAGAAATCTTGCATTTGTATTTTATAATTACCCATGATATAAAACCCTTTTTCTTTTATGGTATCATAAATTGACAAAATATACCATTCAGAACATTTGTTTTTTATCGCAGTATATTGTATAATATGACTTAATAGGGAGGTGAAACAATGGATATAAATAACAACGCTGACTTATCAAGTACGATCAATAACATTATAAAAGAATCAGGCATAAAAAAAATAGTGCTTGCTGAAAAAATGGGAATTGTAAATCAAAATTTGAATCGTAAAATAAATAAAAAAAATTTATCACTCGATGAAACAAATGAGATTATAAACCCATTGGGGTACAAGGCGAAAATAATAATCGAAAAAGATTGAAAAAATAATCAAAAATGATTGACAAACATAAAAACATATGATATTATATAATCACAAAAGGAAAACAAAAGAGCAGTTGCAACGACTACCAATCAACACAACTGCTCAATGAAAACACACTTCCTGAAAAGTGATTATCTATATTCTAACATTTTAGTATTCGCTTTTCAAGTCGTGTTTCACAAATTCTTGTGAAAAATTCCTTTTAAAAATTATTTAACTTTTTAACATGTGTAAAAATGGTGTGTTTTTATACATTGCTACAAGGCGATGATATTTGAGGTCGCAAACGGAGAAAAGAAAATATAGTTGAAAAATTAAGAAAATCCTGTATAGGAAAACGTGAGAGATAGTAGCGTAAAAATGCTATCCGTGTTACCGTACACGCTGGCTATATCCAGGACAGTATCCGACTTTCTTTATGGTGTAAGCTGTGATTTTAGCGGGAAATACTAACAGATGTAGTGGAAAGACCATTCCAAAAACGGAAAAACTTCATAGAGGTAGTAAACTACCTAAACGGATAGAAAAATTGATTTTTATCCCTAAAGCATATCCTTATAATTAGCTGGACACGGTGCAAGTGGTAGTTGCAAACCGTGACGAGAGTCTGAACCTATAATATAGAAAGAATCTTGTTTCTGATAATCTAAGTGTCAAGAGGTGGAAGCGCTGAAAACAGAAAAAGAAAAACTATATCAAAATAGCAAAGAAAACCGTCGTACATCAAAAAATGTATATGTAAATTTAATTTCCAGTATATGAGTATATAAAAAGGTTTATGTATTGATATGCTGGAAATTTTACTATTAAAGCGAATAAATAATCAAATAAGCAAAGGAGATTAAGACAATGGTAAACAAATATTATTTTTCCGAAGATAACCGGGAGTCACTTCCGGAAGTAATGGACAGATCATACACAGAGGATCAGCTCAAAGAAGTTTATCGTGATATTGTGGATAAAACAGAATACCATGATTTTCAGGAATGGTTTTTTGACATGTTGAGAAGTGGATTGATCTTATGTAACTAATAAACAGGCTGACCTATCGGCGAGACGGGGAGAAAGAGGTATAAACATGAAACAAAAATACGTAATACATACAGTAGAAAACTTAATGGAATATGTAAAAGATATTCTTATTGGTGCAGAGAAAGAAGAAGACTTTTTACAAATGATTAAAGCATTGGAAGTTGCCGAAGATTTACTTTACAATGAATTTAAGTTTGAGCCGGAAATAGACAAAAATTGCACTCTTATGGATATTGTCACAAAAAACGAATTAGAAAAACGTATCAACTCTTTAAAGGAAGAAATCGGTAAAAGAATGCTATTTGAATGCCAGTCCAAAATTGAAAATATCCTCGATATTGATTTAGATGAGGTTTCACTCTGGTAAAATTCGATAACCGGTTTAGGTTTTTATTGCTTAAAAATGAAAAATACTTTATAATAAGGGAAAGAAAGGAAGTGATCCTGTGAGTAACGCAATAATAACAGATATGTCCGGTGCATATATTGAACACTCGGAAATTATCACAAATTTTGTTGCCACTGTATACAGTCAACTAAAAGGAAATATCTGCCGTGTATATCCGGACAATGTTCAATATAAATGGACTAGGGGAGACGAAGAGAAAATTGTTATTCCTGACGCTTCTATAAATTGTCGTGTACATGCTAAAAAGGGGAATTCCTTTTTCGATATTCCGCGTTTTGTTATGGAGGTTCTTTTGCCATCTACGGAAAAATATGACCGTACAGAGAAGATGGAACTATACAGACAACAGGAAATTGATGAATACTGGATTGTAGACTGGAGAAAAAGACAAGTAGAAATCTATACACTTGACTATGACAGCGAAGGAAATCCAGAATATTACTTACTTAATACAGTGACGGAAGAGAACAAGAGCGAATTATATATTGTACATTTTCCGCATGTTAAGATCACTTTTGACGAATTATTTAATATAGACTAGGAGGTACGGGAAAATAACTATCGAAGAACAATTACGAACGGCTTTGATTCATAGTGGATTAACACAAAAAGAATTCTGTGAAAAAATAGGTATGTCTACTTCATCACTGATTCAAAGAATGAAAAACGGAAAGTTTACCAAAGCAGAACTTGAAAGAATGGGGAAAGCTATGGGTGCAGAGTATGTATCTTATTTTAAGTTTCCAGATGGGAAGATTTACTAAAAGCATTGTACAATGTATAGTGCTTTTTTTATTACAAAAATAATTTATGAAAACATAAATAAATTTATAAAAACATGTTGACATTAGAAAGAAACAGTGATATATTAAGGTTACAAAGTTAACGAAAACATAAATTAAAACATGAATACATTAACAAGCAGCACCTTGAAAATTTCACATTGTAAATCAAATACAGCGCGCTTATACGAGCAGATAACACTGTTTAAGTACAGAACTCTTATAAGCGGAAAATCAGCAAGTGAAAGAAGGGAATAAACCGTAATGTACAGGCTGTGCTGTATGACGTTTCTAGTCTATCGGTAAAAGTCCGATACTGACGAGCAAGAGCGAAACTAGAAGAGAATAACAAAACAGATGCATAAAGAAAGGTTAAAAGGTGGAAATTATGAAAGAATTTAGAATTGAAAATAATAAAATTTACAGTAATAGTGGACTTTGTGGAAAAACAGATATTTTTGAAATAGTGGATAAAATTCCGTCTGGCTTTTTTGTTTGGAATATCGGCGAAAATATGGGAAGTGATGAATATATTCCACTTGCACAGGATCTAAAACCTAGCAATAAGGAAAGTTTTGAGATAAATCCATACACGCTTAAAGCTATCAAACTTGATTCCGAAGAAGTAAAACTTTTAAGAAATGCCGCAAGCGTTGGAGTTAATAACAGAATCACCGCAGAAAAAGCATTAAAAAGCAAAAGAAAAGGATATTGGAGTAATAGAAAAAGAGAACAGGCAGAAAAAACAATTGAAATCTTTAATCGAATAACAGCGTAAAACGAATTTGTTTCAGCATGGCTTTATCAAAAATTGTAAGAAATACAAAACTTTATACTAGACAGGAGAAAAATACAATGTTAGCAAGAACAATAAGACATGAAGAATTAAAAGGCGACTACACGATGGGAAAGAAAATCATCATTGATGCCTGTGAGATTTTCGGAGAATTTGAAGTTATGGCAATGTATGAAGATGGCGAGGAGTTAGAAAGTAAAACCGTAACAACGGAAACCGAAGCTATCAAAGTATTTGATGATCTGTTTATGAAATACGCTGAACCGTTACAATGTGCACTTTATAATAAATTACAACCAGGAAAGAGGTATACAATTGTATATCTGAATGAATTCGGCTTTCCAGTAGCTCAGAAAATCACATTTCATAGTATGAGAACAACAACATATGCACAATATAGCGATGTTATGGAAATGATCTTCACACCATACCGCAAAAGAACAAAATATAGAAAACTCATCTATAACTGTTCTATGATGTTTTTTGAAGGTTGGCAGGATTTAAAAGAAACAGATATAAAAGAAACTATCACAGATAACGACAAGGTAAAAGTAACGAAATCAAAATACGGATGCTTTGACAGTAAGTATATTGACGATCTGGAAAACTGTTTCAAGAATCCAGTTGTTATCTATAAGAATTATAAAACAGGTGTAAATGGGAAAATTTACGCATAGTAAGGAGAAATAAACTATGACAAATAAATTTTTAAGACGTGTTGTCGATGAATCAATCATTGATACACGGAAATACAGATATACATATAATGCCGGAAATGGAAATATTGAACGGCTGCCACTGAATAAATTGAATACGACAAAAGCAATATCTAGTTGGGGAATAGTAGGAAATATTAAGCATTTATAAAAGGAGAATCAAAGAATGGAAGTAACAACAATGTACAACGGAAAGATTTTACACAAAGAAGAATATTACAGCACAGAACAGACTAGAGAGATTATCTCTCGACAGCTCAAGAAAAGAGAAGAGCGGAAACGACAGAAAGCAAAGCAGAAATTGAAAGAAATGATAATCAGATTATGTGGAATCATTGTGATCTTCAGCATGTTTTTCGTTGGAAAATTATTTTCTAATGACCCGGTAGACGTAGGCGGTCAAATTGTTTTGGGTGTAACCGGAATCTTACTCGCAAGATTTCCACAGTTATTTATTTGAATATTTGTAAACAGTTAGAGGGCATTAGTTGTTATACTGATGCCTTTTGTAGTGCTTACAAATAGGCATTAAAAAGAAAGTAAAGGAGAATAAAAGATGAAAAGAGCATATTTGACAGCGAAGGAAGTAGAAGAAAAATTGACAGCACTCAGAACATTGAGAGGCTATGAAACTGTTACGGAAATCAAAATCAACGAGGATAAAGTTGAAGAAGCAAAAGCAAAGCGCGGAAATGGAGATAAGACAATCATTTCAGTCAATCCTATTTTAGTACATATTCCGGAATGGCAAAGAATGTTGAACGTAAGAAGAGCCGAAGACATTGGAAAGAATTATGATCCTTATAAGTGGGAACTGCCGAAAGTAGTATATAAAGATGGTCTATTCATCGTGATTGACGGAATGCATAGATTGTATGGTGCTGCTATGGCAGATATGAGAATGATTCAAGTTGAGGTTTTGGTCGGAATTACGGAAGAAAGAGCGATCAACTTATTTCTTGACCAGGGAAAAGACAGAGGAAGAATGACGTTGCAAGATTCCTACGGCGCAGCTATTGAAGCGGGCAGACCAGAATATATTAGATTAAAAGAAATTTGTGACAAGAATCATGTTGCTATTAAGGGCGATCAGAAATCAATTAAGAATCCAGTAGGACTTTTAACTTCTATTTCAGACGGCTTAAGGCTTGCAAGAAGCAACCCGGAATTATTAGATAGAATCCTTCAGATTTTAGGGAAATTACAATGGAATGCAGGAAAATCTATCCATGAAGGGAAAGCATACAGCGCAAAAGTAATCAGAGTATTCAACAAGCTATATGCTTATTATGCAGGGAAAGAAGATAGATTAGAAGAAATCTTGCTTAATAATTGCAAAGGAAGTACATATTTCAACACTAATATTTCTGATAAATGGCAAGATACATTGTTTGATTTTCTTTCTGGTGTGATTGAAAAGAATATTAATATCCCAACTATTGGAAAGAAGCGCACTACTAGAAGAACGTCAAGAACAGCATAGCCTATATTACATATTTTACGGCTGATACTTGTCAAAGGGTATCGGCTGATTTTAGAAACAATTTGAAATCTATTAAGAGAATAAGAAAGCAAGAAATTTAATTGGAGGTAATGTAATGAATATTGAAGTAAACAAAACAAGTGTAAGAGTGGAAGGAAATAATTTAGTGATTGAATTGACGGAAGAATTAAGAAAGTCTTTAAGAATAAGACAATCAAAACAGCTTTATGAGTGTAAAATTGGCGATATTATTGTAGATAATATCGGTAATGAATGGTATGTGGTAGAACAAGATGTTGAGAACTGGAAAACAAAAGTTTGGAGAAAAGAAATTCTTGAAGAAACTTATAGATTTGATGAAAAATCAAATGACTTTAGTAAGTCTGAAATCAAAAATATTCTAAACGATGAAAGCGGAGACATTTTGAATGATATTCACAAGGGTTTTGGAAAAGAAAATGTATTAGTTGATACTGTTGATTTATTATCGATGGATGGACTTAATACTTATGAAAAATGCGAATGTAAGGTGCATTTAGGGACTTTTGATGATTATAGAAAAGCTAGAAGAAACGGTATGTTTAGAGAAGAAAACAAGAGCTCATTTTGGTTAGATACACCCGACAGCACAAATGAAGGTTGTTCATCTTCCCATATTCAGATTGTTCGCAGCGGTGGGATCGTGGGTTACGACGTTTGCTGCTGGGGTGATTATGGGATTCGTCCGTTTTGTTCTTTAGATTCTTCAATCTGTGTATCTGTTAGATAACGTAAAGAGAATCCAATAACTAGGACTAGACAAATGTCTAGTCCGTCATAATGATATAATACGAAGAGGGAGAGTTAATGTTTAGATTTATCAGTAAATTTGATTCAAACGGGAAGAATTTTTATATTGTAAGAACAAAAGGTGGAGTTTCTATACTTACAGAATGGGAATACAGGAAAGTATGGGGAAACTACCACAGAAACAAGTGGATTAAATAATGATTTTGATGGGAGGATTGAAGATGAATAGAATAGAATTTAAAGAATCGAAAGAGTATAAAGATGCAGTAGAAAAAATCAAAAGTTATTCTAAAAGGTTTAAATTTACGCTGCCGTATTACAAGATGACAAAAGGACAGAAAAACGCAATGCACATTATTACAGATGATTGTATAAAGAAGAAAATTATTGATAGTGTCTCATTTGGTTTGGACTTAACTGGAAACATAACAGAAGAAACATTTATCAGATTGTAGGAATAAAAAGATAATTTCATGTAAAATGGAGAATGGTTTTATGAAAATATTAGCGGAAATGCCTACTGGGATGGGAAGTAAATGGATTCTTGCGGAGTTTGAAAATAATTTTTATGGATATGGAACTGTGGCAGATTTTAACGATAAATATGGTCTGCCAGTAAATCAATTTGGCACAAAAGAATCAGTTAAAAATCATTGCGAAAGCATAGCAGGTTTGTGTAGAGAGAGAATAAAGAAATATCAGAAAGAACTTTCTAAAGAGAAAAAAGCCTGATGGATGGAAACTGATGATTGAACATGAACAAAAAGAGTTAGAAATGCTAATAGAATTTATAAACGTGTTAAGCAAATAAAAGCACGATTTAATATTGGAAGGAGGAAATAAAATGAGTAATAAAAGAGTTTTTATATATGAGCCATATGCAGAAAATGGAGATGCAGTTTTGTTGTATTTTCATAAAAGACCATCAGATAAAGACAACTATAATTCATGGGATATGACTGGTGTTGATGTCCCAACAAAAGAATGCCCTAATGAATGGAGTTTTTGGAGAAATATTCAAAATAAGAAAGTTGGAAATGATAATGTTCCACATGATTTGTCGGAATCAGAAATAGAGGAAATTAAAGAGTATATTATAAAACATAGAGAACAATTAGTGCCAAATATGTTTTTGGTATAACAGAATGAAGAACGCTTTCATAGGAGGGAAATATGACAATTAAACAATTATTAGAAAATGGTATTGAAATTGAAGGAAAAGTTACAGTTAGACAATATGACTACAAATTAGATATATACAAAACATTGCACAGCACTACCTGTTTTAGCCAAAAACATTATGGAGATTTTATGGATATGGAAATTAAATTTATATACTCTGTCGAAGAAGACGGAGAGGGTTGGTTAATCATTGAAGTTGAATAGAAAATTTTTTGTAAGGAGAAGAAGCAAACATGAAAGAGTTAGAACAAAAATACATATATATTTTAGAAGAAAACGATTGGAGTGTTTCTTCTTATACAAATGATGGAAGAGTAGAATTGGAAAAATATTCACCTGCTGGAGAAGATTTTTTAATGTGTGTTGAAGTGGAAAATTTTCCGGAATCAGTTAGAGAATATGCAAATGATTTTGATGCAGATGAACACGCAGCAATGTGGATTGAGGCAAGAGGAAAGGTAAATGGAGTCCCTGATAGTATTAGAGAACTTATTAAAGACGCAGAAGCAATCCAGAAAATGCTTAATAAATTAGCGGATACATTGGTAAAAGATGAAAATAATAAAGAAAATCTGGAAGAACTAAAGCAGTACAAGAAAAACTATTATTACAGTGTTGAAGATATTGCAGAACAGTTGATTAAACTATCTAATTTAGACATGCTGGAGGATCTGAAGGAAGAATTAAAAGCTGCTTTATACTACTTAAAGGCAGTAGCGAAAAATAAATATAATAATGACTATTTCAGAGTATTGTATAATGTACTACTTGTAATTACAGGCAACGAAACGTTTTAGGTCGGGAGGGAAAATAATTATGTCATTAAGAGAATATCTAAAAGAACTGAAAATTGATCAGATTGAAGATGATACAGAATTTTGTGACAAGGAATACAATGCGATAATGGACTATTGCACAGAACGGAAATTCTTAATCACAGATGATGATTTAGCATGTATTGTTAATCGTGGTCTGAACGATAGCTTTGAATATAGACGTGCAGAATATATCAAGAATTTGTGGTTAGAATTTGGAGATATTCCCATGAACCCTGAAACAAAATGCATTGAGGAAGAGTGGAACGGATTTGCCGCAGGATGGCATAGAACGTCAATCTGTGATTGGTTTGAGGAAAGTTATGGTATAAGTGTTGCAAAAGATTTGATGGGATTGTAGGAGAAAATGATTATGGCAAAATATATTGTAGATTATTATGAAACATATGGCAAAACATATGAAGTAGAAGCAAATAGTAAAGAAGAAGCGGAAGAAATTGTAAAAGATGATATTATGAAAGGACGTAGGGAGTCACCATATAATTGTACGGATTCATGGTGTGAAGTAGAAGAAATAAATGAGTCATACTTGATTGATGGAGTGGCTACATGTTGTGGATATGATTTTGGAATTGATATGTATAAAGTAAAATTTTGTCCGATATGCGGAAAGAAATTGATTATAGAAGAATAAAATCGGAATTTTATGACAGGAAGAGGTGGAATAATATGACATGTAATTATTTTGAATATAGAGAAATGACAGATAAATTATTTTATGGAGTTGCACTAACTGATTCTCATTTAGATAATGCAACAGAGAAAATACAGAATTATTTTGTGTATGGTGGAGCTGAAAATATTCTGAAGCAGCTAAAAATTGGAATAAGAGTCATAACTATGAAAACTACATTACCGTCAACAGAGATCATAAGGAGGCGTTTTGTATATCTTGACGATAGACACAAAGGAGAGGAATTAACTATAAGAGAAATTGAAAATATCGGAATGTTTTTAAAACATGGTGCGATGTACAGAAAGTATGATTCTAACACTTTGTAGAATAAAGTGGGAATTTGATTGAATGAAGGGATAAATATGGGAGAAATAATTTATAAAATGATTTATTTTGATGGAGCATGGTTTTATCAAAGAATTTCAGACGGAAAACTTATTAAGAGAATTTATCTATAATAGAAGGAAACTTTATGGAATAGAGGAAGTTGATATGAGTAAAGAAGAATTTTTGAATTACATAATTGATTTTGCAATGGATACAGAATGGGACGAATTGAAAAGAAGAGAACAGTTGAGGGCATTATTCACTTCGTGGTGCTTTGTCTATGGAATAAATGCGGATTCAAAAGAATGCGATGATGTGATGACTATCATTTATGAAAAAGTGTTAATGGAACCGGTAATAGATTATGATGAATTTGAAGAGTACATGATTGAGTTGATTGTGTAGAGGAGAATATAAATTATGAAATACAACAAAGAAATTTACATTGGAAAAGAAATTCAGTTGTATCCCGGAGATTCATATAAAAAATGGGGAATTATTGAAAATGTGGATGATTTAGGATGGACAATCAGAATAACTGATATGCAGGAGGACTATAGCTCTTCATACAAAATAGGAGATAGAGTTTTTGTTAGTCACTCAAAACCATTTAATTTCAGATTTTTAGAGGATTAAGTTGAAACTCGTATTTCTTATTGGAGGGAATAATAAATGTTATTAGTTAAGGAAGTTACAACTTCAACATATAGATATGATGCTGACGGAAATATGCTACATAAATTTATAGAAGAAATTCGACAGTATCATTATAAAAATGAAGAAGAAAAGAAATTGCATAAAAAAGAAATGGAATCTAATGGATTCGCTGATAGAGGACAGGTAATGCAGAATATCGGAACACTTACTGAACCACAAATGGTGTGGTTTGGAAGTTATGTGAAGTATCATAAAGAATTTTAAAAGAGGTAAAGTGATAATGAAGATAGGAACACTGGATTTAGATCCTAGATATGAATACATAATTGTATATCGAGACAAAAGAGATAGCACAATAAACACATGGACATTAGATGAATCAGCATTACAGATAAATTACAGACAAATGAAGGTAAGTGGTAATGTGGAGTTTCTTGGTATTTATAAGAAGTTAAATGATAGTCAATTATTGGATATTATGATGCGATAAGAGTATGGTTTACATAAGTTGTAATGTATGGAGGCAAAAATGGGATTGAATATTATAGAAAATTCAGATGTAATGCAATTTATTGAAAGTGTAGAAGATGAAAGAATGAAAGAACTTTTGAATCGCATGCACTGTGAATATTATCGATATGTAAGGATTGGTACGCCGGAACAGTGCGAAAAATATAAAGATTTGTGTGATTTAAAGCCGAGTGATTATATTAGATTACTTGATAATTGTACGAAAGCTTTTAAAGAAGAACTGGAATGTAAAGAAAAGTTTTATAAAAATAAAATTGCTGAATTAGAGAAAAAGAAAAAAAAGGAAATGAAAGTCGCATTTCAACAGATAAAAGAAAACAAAATAATCTAAAAGCATTCAGATAATATATCTTTGGGTATTATTTTAATGCGGGAAACGGAGGTGTGATGATATGTATGACGAATTGAAAGACATATCATATATTTTTTACATAAACAGTAAGAGCGGGAAATTATGTACTTGCAGTGTTGGCAACAAAGAAGAATTAGACGATAACGGATACCCGAGATACTTAGGAAAATATGGAAATTGTCTGATTGCTTTACGAAATCAGAAGATAACAGACAAGCTATATCTAATGACGGAAGAAACATTCAACAGAGTAAAAAAGAAATTTTGGCAGCTTGATAGATATGTCATAAAGGACTTCTTTGATCGTTATGCGGATAGAGTTGTGGAAAGATAGAAAATAGCTCATAATTTTTTAAAAAAATAGTTTAAAACTAATTGACAAATTAGTAAAATACGGTATAATAGTAATTGTAAAGGAGATAAACAAATGGCAAGAAAAACTTTTGCAACTCCTGTTGAGGAATCAATTCAGAATGATTTTAAAATTGAATGTAAAAATCAGGGATATAAGCAAAATGAAGTAATAGAGGCTTTAATGTCTGGTTTTGTAAATGGAGAAATCAAAATAGAAAAGAAGATAAGTTTTAAAATTGTTCAACGGGATAAGTAAAAAAGAATAGCGGCTCCAACGTCTACCAAACAATGAAAACCGCTACTCAGCACCGCCAAACATAGTGTTTGACTAATTTCTATTATACCAATTCTTTAGATTTAGTCAATCAAAAATTTCCTTATGTAAAGCACATTGAAAACTGAATAGCCTTTACAGAATAGGTACGGTGAAACGATGCTAGGACAAGCTGACTCACGCTAAAAGCTGTTTTGTGTAGAGGTGTGTGAAATTAAAGAAAGGAAATGATTATTTATGGATCAAGTAATGGAAAAGAAACCGGAATTGAAATTATTTCAAAATGATGACTTTGGAACTATTAGAACAGTTATTCTTGATGGAGAACCGTGGTTTGTGGCTGCGGATGTTTGCAAAATTTTAGAACATAGCAATCCAACTATTGCTATGAATGGTCTAGAAGATTTTGAAAAGACTAAGTTGAACTTAGGCTTACAGGGTGGTAATACTAATATCATCAGCGAAAGTGGATTTTATACTTTGGTATTACGCAGTAGAAAATCTATTGCAAAGCCATTTAGAATTTGGGTGACATCAGAAGTTCTTCCGTCAATCAGAAAGACAGGAAGGTATATTGCCCCATCAGAAAATAAGATGGAAGCTATGTTGTCTGATATGAACTGTAATATGAAGATTGTATATGCACAGATCAATAACATGGAGGAAATGATTGGAGAGCAAAATTCTATGTTGGAGCGAGTTGTTGATAACATGACTCTTTCTACTAAACAACAACAGCAAATGTATAAAGCAGCAAAAGACAGAATTAATTATCTATTGAATGGAGCGCATTCCATCGAATACAAAAAGAAGTCAAAGAGTTATTTTGTTAACCTTTGGAATAGCATGAAGTCTTTGTATAACTGCGGTAGTAGTTATAAAGATTTGAATCCGATGTATTTTGATGAAGCAATGGAATACATTAAACATTGGGAATATAAAGAACAATAAAATATTACATATAAATAAGAAGATTCTGGAGAATAAAAATCCAGAATCTTTTTTCAAAAGGAAGGAGTTATGTATTATTATGATTTGGACATTATTTGTATTAGACTATGATGGAACGTACAGTTGTAAACATGAAGAATACTACGGTGTAAGACCTTCAGTATATCAGATTCCATTGGATAAACAGCAAGAAGTTGAAATGTTTGCGAAGAAAGCTTCCAAAGAATTTAATGAAGGTGAAGACGTCTGCGAATCTATTGGAGATATTTTTGAAGGTTTTCTTGAAGAAAATAATATTAAATTTCATTGCGTTGGAGATTTGAAACTTCGTTTTGGCGATAGACAGAAGGATTATCTTGCGGATTATATCCCTAGAGAGATTGTGTAAGGTGGTGAAAATTTGAGAAGAGAATGGACAGAAAAGGAAGTAGAGTATTTAAAAGAACATTATGGACAATATCCTGTAAAAGATATTGCAGAAAAACTCAAAAGAAGTTATGAATCTGTTCAAGCAAAAGCAGGTAGGATTGGCATAAATTCCAATAGAAGTATCACTGCAAATAGAAGAAAGTGGACAGAACGAGAAGAGAAATATATGGAATCAAGGTACTTATATCAACCGGTGGAAATTACAGCAAAACGATTAAAAAGATCAGTGTGCTCTGTAAAGAAAAAGGCGGCGAAATTAGGACTTAACAAATTCTATGACATATTTTCAGCAAAACAGTTAGCGAAATGCTTTAATACTGATATATCTGTGGTTTTAAGATGGATTGAGAAATTTGATATGCCACATGATAGTATAGATCTGAATGGAGTCATTCATTATGATATTGACTTGAAGAAATTTTGGAAATGGACGGAAAATCATAAAGATATAATAAACTGGTCTAAATATGAATGTGGAGCCTTGGCATTAGAACCTGAATGGGTGCGTCAAGAAAAAATGTCTTATGAATATAGTAACACAAGAGAAAAATGGACAGATGAAGATTTGAGAAAAGTTAAATTGCTTTTAAAAGCGGATAAAACCTATAAAGAAGTAGCAAAAGAATTGGGAAGAACATATTACGGCATTCTTCATTTAATGAGGAGCGGTGTAGTATATGGAAAAGTTAATTGAGAAAATTGTAGAAGTATGATAATATGAAAAGAAAAAGAGGAGGTATTATATCATGGGAGCAGCTTTATTTATTGCAGCAATTTTTTTACTTTGCAAAGGACTTAATTGGGTAGCTAATTTACCGGAGGAACATTACAAGAACACACTTACACCGGAGCAAAGATCAGATTATGTTTTTAGAAAAAATCTGAATAAATACAAAAAATAATTTTATAATGAATGTGTTTTTGGAGACTAAGTATTAATTTGCTTAGTCTCTTTTATATTACAAGAGAGAATATATAGGTGAAAATATATCAGAAAGAAGGAATTTATATGAAGAATTTTATTATTGGGAACATGTATTTTGTTCAGGTAACAAGTCACATGAAGGACTATGTTAGTTATGTGGGAAGAAAAGGAAATTTCTATGTGTTTCAGAAAGGTGTCGTACAGTATTATCTGAAAGAATGTCATTTGTTTAATGCTGTCCCGGTGATGAATCGAATTGCCATGATTTCTTGATGTGTGATATACTCATGATAAGAGGTGATGGTCGTATGGAGAAGTTTCATCGTATGAATTTAGAAGAAATTCAAAAATGCAACAACAAGCAAATTGAAGATATAATCTTATACACAGACAATATCAAGAAGCAAGATTTTCGAGCAGAATGTTTATATTGGATGTGTATGTTGGAAGTAAATATTCGAGCAGATCAAGATGTAGAATACACATGGATTAAATGTATTGCTAATATAAGGAATAAAGATGGAGATATAATATTCCAGTATGGAAAAGATTATATGGTGTTTGTACTTGGCTTGGTTCCAATTGTTTTTACTGGAGATTTATTTCCATATATATTTTCCATAAAAGAAGAAGATCATCGTTGCATATGGAAGTATTTTACGGAGAGTGAATTAAAAAATATATATTTGATGTAAATAGTTAGAAGTCGTTATCGTTTTGATAGCGACTTTTGTAGTGTTTATAGTTGAGAGACCAGAGAATAATATTCTGGTCATTTTTTATGCAGAAATGGGGGTAATAGTTATGAAAAAAATAAAAAGAGAAGATTTGACCATTGGAGAACATGAAAGACTGATTTATCCAAGTGTTTTTACTTACTTGACGAGGAACAATAAACCGACAAGACAAGAATATTACAGAACTGATGATGGGGAGGTATGGGAAATCAGTCATTTTGAAAATGAAAAATCAGAAGAATTTAAGAAAAGAATGGATGCATTAGAATATTTGAGTAACAAATTGGATCTGGCAGAATCATTTGGTGTATTATAGAGGAGATAATAGGTATGTGTTACAAAGTTGAAAAGCAAAGGAAGATTGAACAAAAATTAGCAGAAGAATTAAAAAATGTTCCGGACTTTATCGCAGATTTTTTTGATAGATACAAGTCATCAGCTACAAAAAAGATTAATTGGATTTATATTAGAGACATGTTAAATTGGATGCTTTCAAATGGATGTATCAAGAAGGACAGTATTTCTAATATAGTAGAAGAGGATATGAACGGAATCACGAGCAATAATGTAATCAAATATCTTAATGAGCTGAAGAATGGCATATCAGGCAGAGCTAATTCGTTGGACTCAATCAATACTAAGAAAAATGTATTTAGTTCATTTTGGAATTATTTAAGACAGAACAAATGTGTAGATGAGAATGTTATTGCGTATATTCCTAAAAATTTGTATAAGTCAGAGAAAAAATTCAAAGAAGTAGAAATTCCAACAGATGAAGAAGTGGAAGAATTCTTAAAAAGGGTTAATGATGGAAACAAAAATGAATTTAATGTTATCAGAAATATTGCGATTGTACAATTAATAAAAGGAAGCGGTATTCGATCAGAAGAACTAATTAATATGGATATTTCAGATTTGCACTTGTATGAAGAAGATAGACCATACATGATGATTTTGGGAAAAGGAAATATAGAGATGTATGACAAAGTATATATGTCAAAACGTGCAAAAATGTATCTTGAAGAATATTTGACCATGAGAGATATTTTTATTAGAGAACGAAAAATAACTAATAAGGCACTATTTCTTTCAAACGAAAACAAGAGAATGAGCAAAGGGGCAATAACAAGTTTTTTTGAACGATATTCTGATGGGAGAATATATCCACATATGCTTAGACACTGGGTTGGAACAGATTTATATAATAGAACTAACAACATTATGATTGTACAGAGACAATTAAGACATAAAAACCTTGAAACCGCAGCTAGATATTATGTACACATGGATGAGTCTACAATTGCAAATGCTGTACTTGATTTGTAATATGTGTTAAAATAATATGTAATGGAGGAATAAAATTGAGAGGAAAATATATTGGAAGAGACGGAAGTATGGGGTTTCGTACAGGACAAACATATGAGATAAGCACAGAACTTACGAAAATCTACAGAGATAAGAAAAAGGTTGATGTGATTATGGTGCGTAGTGGGAAATTGTTTTGTCCATATGATTCTGTGGAAAGCATCTTGGAAAATTGGATTTTGGAGAAAATGTGATGGAAAATTTTATGAACGAGCCAGTAGAATACAACTGGACAGAGAATGATGTTATAGAAGAATTTGAGAAGTATAAAGATAAGAAAATGATTGCAAAGATCTATGATATAACTGTAAAAGAGGTTACAGAGATTTTGAAAAGAATAAAAGATTAATTTCAGAGGAGCGTATATGGACGAAAATCAAAAACGCATGGCATGTGCGTGGTGTGATGGGGAAATCAGACATGGAGATAAAGCATATAAAAGAACTGGATATTATGGATTGTATTGTTCTTTGGAATGTTTGGTGAAAGGATCTCGGTTACAATACGAAGAGGTAATTATAAACGATGAAGTAATTAACAGTGAATGTGATAGATAACTATAGGTTTATTCCGAAAACTGGAGGTGAAATTGTGATTATAGATAAAGAAAAATATAACACTACGACTGGATTTGAACCAATGACATTGTATTGTTTTAATAATAGTCTAAAAGAAAAACTTTGTAATCATTATAAATCTAAACCGGATTGTAGGAATTTAACAATAGAAGAACAAAGAAAATACTTCGAAGAACATCAAGAAGAATTTAAGGAAAGCACTAGAAAATATAATTCAGGACAAATAGATGTTGGTGATTTTATATAAGGAAATGAGTAACGATTATGGTTAAATGTAATAGTCCATACGTATATTGTGAAAAATGTATAATAGATATGGACGGCATGGATAGCCAGGGTGGAATAATCTGTTGCGACACCGCAGAAGATCTTAATTTCGACAGGGTAGAAATATTAAAGCAATGCGAATATGCTGAAAAAATATAGGACTCATGAGGTATAAATTATGTTTGAAATAGAAGTTGATTGTGTGCAAGTATGCACTTGTAAGATATCTGATGAAGATGAAAAGAGGATAAGAAATTATATAAATGATAATCCAGAAAAGTTTGAATTTATGTCTTGTAAGGAATCTATTATAGAAGCTATTTCTGAATTGGAAATTGATTTATATAATGACTATGTAGAATCTGATTCATATACAAACGACATTAGATGGTCTGAATATGAAGAGCAGAGTGCGGAGGAAATATTGAATAAATAAAATCTAAGTTTTAACAGGAAAATGGTTGAATGAATATGCATACATTCAACGGAAAGAAAACAAGAGTACACTACAACAATGATATGTCTGGAAATATTATTATTCAACATAAAGATTATGAGTTGGAGTTGAGTGTTTTAGGCGAAGATATTCTTGATTTCGTTGCTGAATATGTAAGAAGTCAGAAGATTAGTAAACTGGAACAGATGGATAGTAAAGAGATTTTGGGATTGGAGTGATAATATGACAGTTCAGGAATTGATAAATGAATTGAATCAAATAGAAGACAAATCTCAAAGAGTAATTTTTGAGTGTATAGGAAACCGTAATGTATATGATGTAAATGAAATAGTAGGAGCAAACATTCCTAAAGATGATTCTTGTAAAGAATACGAAAGAGGAATACTTATTAGTAATGTGTAGAGATTGCGAGATTGGAGTGATACAATGTATAAATGGGAATGTTCTATTTGTGGTAAGCAACCTGAACATTTTGGAATTAAAGAGTTTGCAATGTCTCCGAGAACAACATTATTTGGCGAGTTCAATTTTAGAGACGCAGATGGTAATATCAGAACTGTAAATCGCAAGGTAAATAAACCAGTGTGTTCTGAAGAATGTAAGCGAAAGAATGAGGAACAATATTTTGTAGAAGAATATAAAGGGACTAGAATTTATTGCATAGATGGTAGATATATGACATATCTTGAATGTGATTATTGGTACGATAGTATTCAAGGAATAAGAAACAGAATTGATAATGCACATTTGATACCGGTTGCACCTAATCTTTTAAGTGCTTTAAGGGGTAAAATGAGAGAATAAAATTTAACTTTCATTTTTTCGGCACAAAGTCTAGCGTTTTTGAGAACGTAATTTAACGTAATTATATTGACTATGACGTAAATACATGTGATAATATGGTGGGAGGTGATTTTATGTTCAAAATAAATCCATATAGACCTGGAGCTGGATTGATGCCAATGTATATTGCTGGAAGAGATGAAGACATAGAGAGTGTAGAAGAAATGTTTAATGCATTATCTATGAATATACCAACGCCATCTATTGTTTTTAGCGGTTTGCGTGGAGTTGGGAAAACTGTTCTTATTAATAAGTTACAAGGTATTGCGGAAGAAAAAGATATATTTTGCAGACATATTGAGGTTGAAGAGAGAAATGATTTTATTTCTCAAATAGCTACTTGTTCACAAGCATTTCTGAGAAAAGTTAGTGCAAAAGAAAAATTTAAGCATCTTATACAAAAGCCATTAGATGCGATAAAATCTTTAGTTGTATCGTTTGATGCAAACGATAATACATTTTCATTATCATTACAAGAAAAAGAACTGTATAAATCAAATAGTTTGACACAAAGTTTGACAGAAGTGTTTGTAAATATCGGAGAAATAGCATATAAAACAGAAATACCTATATGTTTTTTTATTGATGAGATTCAATACATGAAACAGAAAGAATTAGGATCGCTGATTGCAGCGTTGCATCGTACAAATCAACTTGGTTATCCAGTAATGATTGTTGGCGCAGGTTTACCTAAAATATACAAAATGTTGTCTGAAGAAAAATCATATTCGGAAAGACTATTTGTATATAAAGAAATAGGTTCATTAACATATGAACAGTCATGTAAGGCGATTGAAGAACCAGCGAAAAAATTTTCTGTTGAATATTCTAAAGATGCGATTGACAAGATTGTTGATGTAACAAAAGGATACCCGTTTTTTATACAGCAGCTTTGTCAGGTTGTATATAATAATACAAATGAAAAAACGATTCAAAAATCACATATTGAAAATTGCATGAATGATTTTTTGAAAATATTGGACGTTGGATTTTTTAAAGTTAGATACGAAAGATGTTCTGATGGAGAAAAAAGATTTATATTTGCAATGGTAAAATGTGGTGAACTTCCATGTACAATTTCAAATGTAGCAAAAAACTTGGGCAAAAAAGTAAAAACAATTTCACCTACAAGAGCGCAGTTAATTAACAAAGGCATTATATTCCCAATAAGGCATTCAGAATTGGATTTTACTGTTCCTGAATTTGATAATTATATACGGAGACTAGGTGAATATAAACAATGGAACGAGAGTGGTTTAGATGAATAACAAAAGAAGGATAATTCTTAGCCCACATCCAGACAAATCAAAATTGTGGTGCTGGACTGTGTTAGAAGAAGATAAGAAAAATAATTTATGGTATTGCATAGACACAGGTGTAGAAGTGAGTTGGGATATTGCTGCAAGAAGAGCAAAACAGTCGATGCAAGTCAAAGATTATTAGTGAATATATAATATGTAAGACGATACTTAATTGGTATCGTCTTTTTTGATAAAGTTTATATCTATATTCAAGTTCATAGCTTGACAGATGTCATTTAGTGATTCGATTGAAATATTTTTTTGTTTTAAAGCCATACTTACGGCACTAGGGGATTTATTCATTCTGTTAGCAAGTTCTTTGATATTTATTTTTTCGTCTAACATTTTTTTTCTAATCTCTGTAAGTAGATCCTGTGTATTTGAATATAGCATGTAAACACCTCACTTTTATAAGTTATAACTGGATTATATCAGTTTTATATAAATTTAACAATATATAAGTGATGATTTTGTGAACAATTTTAAGTGAATAAAACAAGATATATCTTGCATTATGAATTTATATCTGATATAATAAAAACATCAAAGGAAGAGAGAACTACATAGATTCAAAGAAAGGAGGATGCGTAATGAATGTAAAACAATTTGATATTGTTATGGTCGATTTCGGTGATAACCCAATTGGGCATGAGCAAGGTGGAAAGCGACCAGCTATTGTAATTCAGAATGATATAGGGAATAACTTTGCAGCAACTACATTAGTTATGCCATGTAGCACAAAATTAAAAAATCCAAACCAGCCTACGCATACTCTGATTAAAAGAGGAAGAGGTACGGGTTTGGTAAAAGATTCTATAGTTTTAGGAGAATGTTTAAGACAAGTATCTGAACTTAGGATTATAAAATACCTCGGAAAATTAGATTCTATTGATGACAAAAGAGAAATTAAGAGAGTATATAATGCGAATTTAATGTGGGGAGAAGATGTAGCATGAGATATGTAGAAATGACTATTGAGGAAGCAGTTAAATACTGTAAAGGTAAAAAGGTTTTAGTAGCAGAACAGGATCTTGAAAAAAATGAAAATGAAGTTGTAAATTTTGAGAGAAAAACATTTCAAGAATGCAAGGAATTAATTGAACATGCAGAAACAATTGCAAAAATCTACGATGATTTTATAAACCAATTGAGAGTGTTTTCAGCAAAGCAAATTGATTTAATAAACATAAAACCAAAAGGGACTATGAGCACAATATTAGTGCATGACCAAGAAAGAAAATCGAACATCTGTTCTGAAATAGGTTGACAAGAACATATGTTTGTGATATTATTCATATTGTAAAATTTACCAGTAAAAAAGAGGATCTACTTGATCATAGGTGTTGGCGCACCTCCTAAGTAAATCCTCTTAAGACAACGATAGCATAAATGCTATACACATGTATTCTTACATATTTAATTTTTAGTGTCAAGCATTTCTGCCATTAATTTCCAAATTTTACAATTAAATAAGGAAAAGTTAATATTTTATTCTTTTGACGTTTAGTCGAAAGGTGTTATTTTTGCACCCTTTTTTATGTGAAAAGAATAAAAATGAGGGAATATTGCTTTTAGAATTATGCTAAAGGTGGTGAAAGAGTGGAATACATAATTACAAATGGCAAAATCTCCATATGTTTAGACGAAAAAGGAAGACCTGTCACATGTGGTAAAAAAGAAGCACATTCTTTTAGCAAAGAGAAGGCAGAAAATATATTAAACAACCTTCCAAGCGTCCTAAAAAACTTCCATTTTAAAATTAGATGTGTTTCTCCGGGAGGAAGTAAAAAAGATACAAAAAATGAATGTAACAATCACAAAGCTGATGATTGTAAAGATGAAAAAACAGTATTATATGGTGAAGATTATGAACCGTGCAAAGAGGTAGTCAAATGGATGGAATTATCAAAATCATGTGATGTTCTATTTAGTGAAGCCAGGAAAAGAAGAAGTGAATTACATAAAAAATTATCTAACGTAGACAAAGAATTGTCTAACGCTATGCACGAAATAGAACTTGAAAAGTGGAAGAGTGGATCTGATGGCTATAAAGAATATAAAAAGGTCAAAGAAGTTTTGCAGAAACGTAGAAAAATAAAAGATGAGCTTCTTGTAGTTCAGTCAGTTATAACAAACACAAAAGGATCAATTAATTTAAAAAATATTGAAAAAACTTTTGAGATGTTAAGTACGAGACATTTTACTATGAGAATCATAGAAGAAGATAATCCGTTTGATGGAATAGAAGATTAAGAAAAGAGGTAATGAGGAATGGATAAAGAGGAGTGGAAGAATCAAATCGCAAATGAATACTGTGGTAACAATATGAGAAAACTTCGAAAGATTTGTGACAAGATTTTAAAAGCCAGAAATATTCCAAAAGAACATTGGGAGAGCTTTTATGATCGTGCTGTTGATATTTTTCTTGAGAGTATCAATTCCTATAATGATTCCAAAGAATGTAAGTTTAATACTTATTTTTATGGGAATCTAAGACGGAGAACTGGGACATGGTTTAGAGATAATTTTCGATTTAAGAGATGCAATTTGGAAAGAGATTTTAGTGGGAATATCATAAAAGATGAAAAGGGAAACCCTACGATTATTCCGAATGTTTCTATACATATGAAAGTTGATCCGGAAGAGGATTGTATTTTTGAAGAGATTATTTCCTCTAATTATAATTTAGAGAGAGAAATAATGAATAAATTATATCCAACCACAGATAGAGTAGAGCTTTATAAAAGTAAATTATCTTATAGTCAACAATTGGTTGTAGACCTTATGTGTGCCGGATATACAGAAAGTGAAATTTTATCAGAATTACATATTTCTAGGGAAGAGTACAAAGATAAAATTTTAGACACGATGAAACTATATGAAAATGTAAAAGTATTATTACGAGAATAATTAAATGGAGGAATGTAATCATGGCAAAGAAAATCAGAAAGAGAACGTTGTCTTTAGAATCATATTTAGAAAAAATCGTAGAAGAGGATATTAGTGATAATCAAGACGTGCAAAGGATGTTTTGCTGGGAAAATGTGATGGTGAACGAACTCATTAAAACTGTGCTAACAGATGATTATATTCCGCCAATTATCTTAGGTGAGGAAGATTTAGAAGAAGATGTCGTTCAGCAATATATTGTAGATGGAATGCAAAGAAGTTCTGCTCTGATTAAATTCAGATATGGAAATTATAAAATAACACCTTCTTTGGAAGAACCTTTTATTCAATATCAAAGAAAAATGAAGGATGAAAATAATAATATTTGTAAAGATGAAAATGGAAAGGTTATTTGGGAGTCAATTGAATACGACCTAAGAAGGAAAACATACGAGATGTTGCCACCTGAACTAAAGAAAATGTTTGATGATTACCAAATTGACATTACTATACACCAGCATTGTACGATGGCACAAATTAGTCGCCTAGTAAGAAGATACAATAACCACAGAGGGATGAATCAGTCTCAGAAGGCATTTACTTATATTGATTTATATGCACGGAAAATCAGGACTATTTCTGAGAATAAATTCTTTAAAAATTGTATAAGCTGCTCTGGTAGCGAGCGGTCTAAAGGAACTTATGAGCGGTTGGTATGTGAATCTGTAATGACAACATTTTTCTTTAACAACTGGAAAAAAGCTGCAAAAGACATGAGTAAATTTTTAAATGAAAAAGCGACAGAAGAACATTTTGAAGCAATTGACCAGTATTTAAGTAGGATTGAAAATATTTGCAAAGATAATTTTACAGATGTGTTTGTTCCTAAAAATGTAGCCGTTTGGGTTTCTGTATTTAAAAAGTTTACGGAATATGGATTAGATGATAGTAATTTTTTAGAGTTTATTAAGGAGTTTAAAAAAGTATTGCATTCAAAAAAGATAAACAACATTTCTTTTGATGAATTAAATGAGCATCGAAATACTAAAGACAAGGCAACGTTAAAAGAAAAAATAGACATATTAGTTTCTCTTATGGATAAGTTTTTACATAATACAAATGAAAAAATATTTGATGTGTTGGATGAGTATGATCCAAATCAAAATATCATTAATTTTATTAAAGAGAATGTGAAAGAAGATGTTATCGAAGATGATATTGAATTTTACAAATCGTTGCTTGAAGATTGGTCTGTGGAAGTAGATAACTCATCAAAACTTCTTGATGAAGGTAACATGAAATCATTACTTGCTGCAATTGCATATAGTGTTGAAAATGAGCTTGATGAAGAAGTTCCTGCGTGGATGGTGAGCTTCTTTGATAGAAATTCTACATATATTGAAAATCAAAAAAAGAATTATACATATATGATTAATGATCTTAATGAATTCATCAGAAATAAATACCAACTGGCAAGTTAGGAGGTGATATGTGTGAGTAAGAAAGAACATAAGTATAAAAGAGAAAAACATGGTATTGGAATTGAAGGTGCTTTATTAATCGGTGGAGCTGTTTCTATATGTGTATTGGCATCATGTGGAGACGAGAAGAAAGAGTATATTGATCCAAAACCAATTATTGTCGAAATGCCGGAACCGTGTACAGAAGGTAGAATACTCGTGACAAAAAATGGGCGATGTATTTTTGAGTACAAAGGTGAAATTGAAATGATTAATGACGGTAGAAATGGTGAAGAAATTGATGTGCAGGTACATATGAAAGAAGAGAAATAAATAAAGGAGAAATAAATTATGTGTGAATTTAAAAGTGGAATTATTTTTAAAAACAGGGTAGTGTTAGCGCCTTTAGGAAATGAAAGTCATTCAAATTTACTTGAAAGTTTAGAGGTAGAAGATAATGAATTTAATGCTTCAAAGAAATTTGTGAGAGCAGAATTAATACCGCCAGAAAAATATATTATCACTTCAGATATCTCTAAATGGGAGTACAGAGTTGACCAAGATTTTGTCCCAGATTGGTATAGTAACGATCCGGGAAGATATGAACAGGAATTTAGAGATAATGTTAAGGGTTTTATGGATAAAAACTTTACGGAGGAATTTGGATATTATTGGACAAACATTCAAATGGATGGAAAGGTGTACCACTTTATGTATGGAGTTATTACGCATATGAGTTTTGGTAGTAATAATAACTACACAGAATCTGCTATAAGAAGGTATCTTAAGGAGTGCAAACTTGCAAAAGATATTGAAAGTAAGTACAAGAAAAAGATTGTTCCATTTGAAAACAACTTACTTAGTATGGATGGATTTGATGATTATGGCGTTGTTAAAGATGATGTATTATCTATTCTAAACTTTGATTTATTTAGGAAATGCGGGAATAGATTGCCGCTGATCGATTGTATATATTGGTTATCAACACCAAATCAGACACCGTTGAAAAAAGATTCTTCCTGTGTTCAGTTTGTCTACAGTGATGGGGACATGGGTTACGACTCTTGCCGCTGGCGTGGTCGTGGGGTTCGTCCGTTTTTTATCACGGAATCTTAAATCTGTGCATCTTGTCGATAACGTTTTTGTAGTTGGGTTAAAATGTCGATTTCATACGAAAATAAATACAATATATAGTGGTTTTTGGATAATGCAAATACTATATATTGTATACAAAAAATCCTGAGATGGAAGTCCTTTACGGACAATCATTACAAGAAATGAATTGCAATGCGACAACCGCCACTTCGTCAATTATCTCTTAGGATAATGGCGAAAATGCTCATTGACGAATTCCCACTTGTGTAGCCGGAACCGCCAGTAAGCACTAACATGAACCATGTCATGCCTACACATAAAATCACCTCCAGATTTCATGCAGACGAAAATATATCGCATGAATTTAAATTAGAGTGATTTTCTATATGTGGCGGTTGTCATCAAAGTAGTATACAACAAAATTTAAATTAACGCAAATAGAAATGGAGGTTTGGTTAAATGTTAGTTGAAAAAGTCATAAAAATCCCGGTATATACTTTCAATTTTAGAATGTATCCGAATAAAGAACAGAGTGAATTAATAGATAGAATAATTTTGGCTTTACATAAGGCGTGTAATATGGCTGTTTACGATATGTTTGAAAATAAAATTAACACAATTGAAAAACCAGACCAAAATAACGAAGGACAAACCGTACATTTCCCGGATGTTAATTCTATGGCAAAGAAACAATATCTTGATGTACTAAGAAGTAGAAATGAAGATATTAAATTGATCCCGGCGGGTGCTTTGTCTGGTAAGAATGGCGTATTTTTGTGTGATTTATCGAAGAGATTAGATGCTCAGGTAAGTGGAGAAAATTCTAATAAAAAGACAAATGGTAAGGGAGTTAAAAGACCGATTGAAAATAGTAAACCTCCGTATTATTCAAAGAAACATCCAAGAACTAGTTATACATATCAAGAAACCATGAGTAAAATGAGTTTCAGTGAAGAGAATAAAAATGTAGCATATTTTAATTTGGCTAAAATTGGCAAGGTGAAAATCAGAGGAATTAAAGGATATTTAAAAAATATCAGATTTGATTGTTCATGCGGAATGGACTTTGAAGAATATGCTAATTTACATAAAAAACAGCGGGTATTAACAACAGTGAAAAAAGATAATTGCGGGGATTATTTTTTACAGTTGTGTTTAAAGGATGTTTATAAAATTGTAAAAGTTGAAGAAGAGAAAAAAGAAATAGGAATTGACGTTGGTATTTCAACGTTAATGACTTTATCAGATGGTACAAAATATGATAATCCTAGATTTAAAAATGGTAAAGATGGAAGTGTTCGACAACATCGAGAAATTTTGAATAGACAGTTATCCAGACGGCAAGGGTATAGCAATATAGAATTTCGAGAAAAATTGAGAGAATTAAGAAAAGAGGATATTAATTTAGAGCCGTCTAAAAGATACATAGAAACAAAAATTAAGAAAGCAAAATTAGAAAGAAAGGTAACCCGGCAAAGAAAGTATCATATGGAGAATATGGTATTGGAAGTTATAAGAATATCGAACTTTATTGGAATAGAAACATTGTCGGTAAAGGATATGTATGTCAAGAAAAACAAGAATAAGGAATGATAATTTATCTGATGCAGCAATGGGAGAAATTCTTACTTTATTAAAAAGAAAAGGGGAAGAATATGGTGTGTCGGTCGTTGCAATTGGAAAATATCAAAGATCTACACAGACATGTAGTAAGTGTGGATTTGTAAATGTAAAAACAAAAGATACAAAAATAAGAGGATGGATTTGTCCCGAATGTGGGGCAATTCATGATAGAGATGTTAATGCAGCAATTAATATTTTGAATATGGCTAAAGAAAAAGAATATAAGAAGCATATAGCTTAAATACATATATTTAACGGTTGCAGGTTCAACGCCGCCGAGTGCGAATAGTAAATGAACATAAATTATACGGTTCATTCGCACCAAAGTAGATAAAAGAAATCAGTGAGTAGTAATTATTTATTTATATATACGAAAGCAGATATTGCTTTTATAACCTCAGAATTATGTAAGTTACATAAAAGAGATGCGTCATATTTGTGTATTTTTGCTGATGTAATTTATATGAATATGAGGATTGAAATTTCAATTTCTTTTGCATGCGTTTTACAATTTTGAGATGTAATTTATATGAATATGAGGATTGAAATTCTTTACATCAACTGTCTTATCCATCAAGTTATCGATGTAATTTATATGAGTATGAGGATTGAAATTGCAAAAGTATTGTAGTTAGTGCGTTTTCTCAATGATGTAATTTATATGAATATGAGGATTGAAATACAGTACCACTCATTCACCAAACCATTGATTTGTTGATGTAATACATATCAATATGATGACTGAAAAAAATATCTTAAAAATTAAATATATTAAATTAAAAGGAGAAATAAATTATGACAGGATATGATTTAGTTGCAATTGTAAACTTGTTAGAAGATTGGAACGATAAAGATTATGGTTTTGCATTATATAAAGAAGAGTATGAATTACTTAGAACAGCAAACTTGGAAAATACACTTGTAGTTGTTAATGCAAGAAGTAAAGATAGACGAGTATTGGGAAAAGTAAAAGAGATTTTATCATTGAAAGAATACGGTAAAAATCCTACGGCGCAGGTGGTTGGTGTCGTAAATATGGATGCGTACATGAATAGAGTAGAGGAAGAAGAACGAGTTAATAAAATAGAAGAACTTAATCGTTTGATTGATAAGAACAACAGAGAACTTGTGAATCTTATGACTGAGTTAAGAAGACTTGAGGGTTAAAAGGAGGGGAATAAATACGAGAGTTCATAGATGCGATCAAATTATTATAAGAAAAAATCATCCCAAATTTAAAGTAATTGATCAACAATGTCTTCATTCAAAGAACTTGTATAATGAAGCAAATTATGTAATAAGGCAAAAATTTATAGAAGAAGGAAAATATGTTTCTTATAAAGAAATGAACGTTAAATTTAAGACACGCGATAACTACAAACTTACTTTTAGCCAACCAGCAAATTGTACATTAAGATTGTTAGATAAAAATTGGAAATCATATTTTAGATCAATTAGAGATTGGAAAGAACATCCTGAAAAATATCTTGGAATGCCAAAATTGCCAAAGTATCTAAAGAAAGATGGAAGATTCCCGTGGATGATCCCAAATAATCAGTTGGTATATGACTATGAAAAAGGGACAGTTTACATTAGAAACAGACTTCTTAATGATTATAAATGGAAGTGTCGTTGTCTTGGAAGAATTATTCAAGTGCGTTTCATACCTAGAGGTTCATGTTATGTAATGGAAATTGTCTATGAGGTAGAAATTCCCAATGCGAAAATAGAAACCAATCGTATTGCAAGTGTTGATTTGGGTGTAGATAATCTTGTAACTATGACAAATAATATCGGATTAAATCCAATTATTATTAACGGCAAGGGTGTCAAAAGTACAAACCAGTATTATAACAAGCGACTTGCAAAAGAGAAATCTTTGCTAAAAATAAGACATAATAAGGATTGGTCAAATAAACTTGATACTATCACATTTAAGAGGCATCGGCGAATCAAAAATTATATGCACAATACAAGTTCTTATATTGTTAAATGGTGTGTAGAAAACGAAATAGATACTTTGGTTGTTGGGAAAAATAAGGAATGGAAACAAAATGTATTTATGGGCAAAGAAAATAACCAGAAGTTTATGGCTATCCCTTATCAGATGTTATTACAACAACTTAAATACAAATGTGAAAATGTTGGTATCAAATATATTGAGACAGAAGAAAGCTATTCATCAGGAACAAGCTTTTTAGATGGAGAAAATCCTATTAAGCAGAATTACGATAAGTCAAGACGAATTGAGAGAGGTCTATTCAAATCAAATACTGGATTGCTTATCAATAGTGACGTGAATGGTTCATTACAGATTATGATGAAAGTATTCCCAAATGCGTTCAAAGAGCGATATGGGATAGAGGCTGTTCTAACGCCTATAGTTATAAATGCAGCGTAAGTTGTATGATTTACTATGAATGGCAAATAATTTGTCAATAGAATATCCATTTTATTGTCCGAAATGCGGACACAAAGAAATTATTACCATGTCTATGAAGGAATACGTTGGAGAAGGACATATGTGTCCGGAATGTGGAGAAGAAATGAAACGAGAAATTGAATCTATGGTTTGTAGAAGCATTGATAAAACAGGTGGCTTTTACAGAAGTTTCAATTAAATAAATGTGCTGCTATGGTAGCACAAATAAGGATCATTGGCGCAATGGCGAGTGCAATCGGCTTGTAACGATCGGTTTCGGGTTCGAGTCCCGGATGATCCATTTAGGTTATCACTAATTTAAGAGAAATATAACTTGCAATTAATTTATAATTTTCTTTTTTTTGTTTTATTCATTTTTATTTCATCCTAAATTTCAAATAAAAAATTGTTTTTGGTTACATAATTTAATTCACTTCTCATTTTTGAAAAAGATGAAAAATCGTTTCTTGTAAGTTTTAATATGTAAACACGTTTTGTAAATGGTGATAGCCTATCTACCTCCTAAGTTGTAGATTAGTGTAAATGGTAGCACGATGTATCGTGACACATAAGTAAAGGTTCGAATCCTTTATCTACAATCCCAAAATATATAAATGAAAGAGGTGTCAAAAATGAGTAGCTGGACATATGTACACGGAACAATTGTTGTATCACCATTAGGAAGGACACAACACGAGAAAAGATATATTCTTGAGACTGTTCTTGATCATCTTCCGGTTGTAACTGGATCAGAAAGAGATATGGAAGTATATGTGATTCAAAAAAGAGGACATAATAGTTCAAGCGGTAGTGATGAATTTTTCGAGAGAACAAATAATTTAAGAGATTCAAGAGGAAGAAGAAGCTATAAGCGCGGTTGGTTACATACACAAGATGATTATATTCTTGTTGTTGATGCTGCGCTACGTGACAGAGAGTTTGAAGACACATTTCAAGAATTTATGAAGTGGATTTGTCGACTATCAAAAAGAGTCTTTGTAAATGATGTGAATGTGAAAATCAAAAGATTTGACAAGCAATATGTTATAGATAATCCAGATCCGTTTTTCAACATGAGTGACTTCGATAATGATAATTGGTGTAGTTATTTGATGTGGAAATACGACAGAGATAAAGATGGAAACTTGTTAAGTGGAAAACCGGTAAATAGAAATGAGTAATTTTATGGAGGTAATTAATTATGGCTAGTGAAGATATAACTTTTTGCATGTCAGATTGCAATAATATGAAGTGTTTTAGAAATAAGAAACATATTAAATATCCTGAGTTCCCACATAGTTTTGCGTTTTTGGAAAATACGAAAGATTGTATGAAAGGTGGTAAAAAATGAGAAGTCCAAAAGTAAAAAATAAATATAATCTCACAATGAAAAAAATTAATAAACTCAAAGTTGGTGATGAATCTAAAATTAAAGAACCACTATTTTGGAGGAATAATGTAATAAATGCATGGTATATAAATAGAATTATCGGGACAGATGATGATGTGAAATATGGAACAGATAACCACATTTGGATTGGCATTTATGATAAACCATATTATAACAGAAGAATTCATGTACGTTGTAGTTGCTATGGGGGAATGTGTTCTTATAAATTTGATAAGTTTTATCAATATAAAGATATTGAAAACGAATTAGATTTAAAAACTCAGGAAGCGTTGTTGAGAACAGTAAACTATTTGATTGATGAAGGAATTTTGGTGATGGAAAATGGACGAGAAGAAAGTTAGAGAAGCAATATATTGCATGAAATCATTTGCAGACGATACAGTGTGCGAAGAGTGCGATAACTATGATAGATGTGACCATACAATGGTTGCCAATAATGCCAGAACTGCAATCGAAGCACTGGAAAAGCAGTTAGCGATGAAAGTGGATGTTTGGGCTAATGGAACAGAACATTGTCCAGTTTGCGACAAAAACATAACTTATACAGGACTCCATGTATGTCCAGAGTGTTGCCAACGACTTGATTAGTCGAAATAAACATTGAAAGGAGTTAGGAATTATGCCGAATTGGTGTGAAGGAACTTTAAAGGTTCGTGGAACGAAAGAAAATATAAAGAGGTTTGTGCTTGAGGGGTTGCACCCTGTTGACTTATTCGGTGATGCAAAATCTGAGTTGACAGTAAATGAATTTGGAGATATTAATTCGAATGAAACTTGTTGGATTGAAGAAACAAGAAGAGGATTCGTTGAGGGTGTTGAAGTATATCTTTCAGAATACGAAGATGATGAAAGACTCACTGCAGTATTTGATTCCAAATTTGCATGGGGGTATTAACGCTGATGAACTTTTAAGAACATGTAAAAAATACCATGTCGATATGAAGATTCATGCTTTTGAACAAGGAATGGAATTTAACCAGGTAATTGAAATAATTGATGGGGAAGTAATACATGATTATGAAATTCATTTTACAGATTACCAATGGGAGTGTGTTTGTCCCAAATTAGGCGGTTAAAAATACAGCGGAATTGATTAAGTCAATGGTTAAAGTGGTTGAGTAGCTTGTGGCTCCCTGCGAGTTTTCTTACGAGTTTTTGTAAACCACTCGCAAGAGATTCGGAAAGGTGGAAGAATGGAAGAACTAAAGAAATGCCCGTTTTGTGGCTCTGATAGTGGATATTACATGTTAGAAACAGTTCGTAGTGGATTATATTTTGATTATGATGAGTTGTTGGAGGTGAAGTAATGAAAAAGTACGATATTTTAATTGCGAAACTGTATGCGTGTTGCGAAAATCAAGAAGAGTTTCCACGCGAACCGATTACAATTGATGTTGATAAAATGAGTGAGTTATTGGAAAGTGTTTTTATAAAAGAAAGATTGTTGGAGGTGGAGTGATGGGTGATGCAATTTATAACCAAGCTGTAAAGGAAATGAAAAGCCTTGCAGAACATGTGATGCAAGATATTCAAGAATTTGCAGATGAACATGACTATGAAAAATCGTGGGTTGTTGAAAGATTTAGAGAGGAATTTAACCGGATATCAAGAAAAGAGGGATAACATGAACGTACTAGAGAAGATTTTGAAAGAGTTAGAGAATGAATCACAATTAGCACATGAAGAAATGCGAAGATGTGCAAGAGGAAATCCTTTGCAATTTGATGAAGTAAAAGGATATGCAAGAGCAATGGAATATGTAGTTGACACCATACGTTCTCACATGGAGAAGAGAAAAAAGGTATCAAGAGCAAGGATAATAACACGTAAAATTGATGAAAAGTCATATTATGAGATTGAATATAAGGAAACCGGGGAAGACGAGTATGATGTCGGATACGGATCGTACGATTTAAATAATGTCATTAGTTGGTTTAACGAATGCTTCGAGTTTTGTGGAAAAACTAAAGTGGCTAGTGACAATGACGGTTGGATCCCGGTAGATGAGAGGTTGCCGGAAAAAGAGGTGATTGCACAAAACGTATACGATGAAATGATGATTGGCTATGTATATTATTCAGAAGAAATGAAATGGTATGAATGCGTATCTGATGATGTGTATCTCACTAATGTTGTAGCATGGCAGCCACTTCCGGAATCATATAAAAAGCACAGACAATAGCCTGTGCAGAACAAAAATAAAGGTGCTTCCTAGATACCATTATTTTTGATTACATAAATGATTATAACATACATCTTAGTTCTTATCAACAGGGGATGTGAGGTAAATGTTATGAAAGAAGAATTTTAAAGGAGAAATAACATATGAAAGTTTTAGTTGTAGTAGATATGCAAAATGATTTTGTTACAGGAAGTCTCGGAACAAAAGAAGCCAGAGAAATTGTTCCGAGTGTAAAGAAAAAAATTGAAAAGTATTTTAATAATGGCGAAGAAATTATTTTTACAAGAGATACTCATTATTCTAATTATTTAGACACTCAAGAAGGAAAAAATTTACCAGTTGAACATTGTATTCATGGAACGACGGGGTGGAATGTTTTAGAAGGGCTAGAAACTCCTAATTGCCATTATGTAGATAAAAATACATTTGGTTGGGATCAATGGAAAGAGACGTTAGGAAGGTCTAATTTTGATGAAGTAGAATTAATTGGAGTATGTACTGATATTTGTGTGGTATCAAATGCGTTATTAATCAAGGCTTTATTTCCAGAAACTAAAATCACAGTTGATGCGTCATGTTGTGCAGGTGTCACTCCTGAAAAACACAAAGTTGCATTAGAAGTGATGAAATCTTGTCAAATTAATGTGATTGGAGAGAAAACTTATGATCAAAATTAATGGAGAAGTAGTAAATACAAAGAAATTCCCAGATGGGACTCTCTTGCTTAAAGAGGATGTTTCTTATGATTTTAAAAATTATAGAGAAGCAACTATTACATGGTTGTTTGAAAATAATGATGAATTGGTGACATTGATTTATATTGTCAAACATCTTAATTCTCATGGTATTACAAATTTGTACTTGAATATGCCTTATATTCCAAACAGTCGTCAAGATCGTGTTAAAACAACAGAGGATGTATTTACATTAAAATATTTTGCAGAAGTTATCAATTGGCTGAATTTTGATTCTGTAACAGTATTAGATCCGCATTCATCTGTAAGCGAAGCTCTTATTGATAAAATCGTAATTAAACACTCGGACAGGTATGTGTGGGAAGCAATTGAAAGCAAATACATCGGCGGTACAAATAATCTCACAATGTTCTACCCTGACGAAGGAGCTATGAAACGTTATTCTACAATGTTTGATCTTCCTTATGCCTTTGGTATTAAAAAACGTGATTGGGAAACAGGTGAAATTAAAGGATTAGACGTTTCAGGTATGACAGACTTAATCGAAGGAAGAAAGATTTTAATTGTAGACGATATTTCAAGTCGTGGTGGAACATTTTATCATTCAGCTATTAAGTTAAAAGAATTGGGAGCAAAGGAGATTTATCTATATGTGTCTCATTGTGAAAATACAATCCTCGAAGGAGAATTATTAAGTAGTGGATTAATCGACAGAGTGTTCACAACAAATAGTATTTTTACTAAAGAACATGAGAAAGTAGAGGTATTTGAGTATGAAGAGTAAAACGAATCCTATGTTATTAATTGATTTTTATAAAGCAGTTCATGCTGAAATGCTACCTAAAAATATTACAAAATCAGTTTCTTATTTTACACCTAGAATGAGTCGTGTAAAGCGGTGGGGCAAGGTAGTAATGTTTGGATTGCAGGGGTTCATTAAAACATATCTGATTGATTATTTTAATGAAGAATTCTTTGACAAGCCTTTTGAAGAAATTATTTATGAATATAAAAGAATCATGGATGCATCACTTGGAAAAGATACATATAAAATTGACAAAATTGAGAACCTACATAAATTAGGATATTTACCAATTGAAATTGTAGCATTACCAGAAGGTACAATTGTTCCGATGCATGTTCCGATGTTTGGTATTACTAATACACATAAAGATTTTGCATGGCTTCCACAGGCACTCGAAAGTCTAGTTTCAGCAGAAATGTGGCATCCAATGTTAGCTGCGACAGTTGGAAAGACATATCGTGACATTGTTAATTATTATTACGATTTAACATGTGATGATAGTATTCCAAAATCGAAAGCTCTTGGTGCATTTGATTTCAGAGGAGAAGAGTGTTTAGAATCAGCGGTAAAAGCAGGAGCTGGGTGGTGCTTATCATTTTTAAATACAGCGACCGTTCCAACTATTCCTTATCTTGAGAAGAATTATTTTTGTGATTGTACAAAAGAAGATGTAGCATATGGAAGTCCAAGTACAGAACATTCGGTTATGTGTAGTAATTATGCAATTGATGGAGATGAAATTACATTACTTAGAAGATTACTTACAGAAATTTATCCAAACACAAGTTTCTCTGCTGTTCTTGATTCATATGATTATTGGAATGTTATCAATAATATTCTTCCACAATTAAAAACTGAGATTATGAATCATAATGGCTGTATGTTAATGCGCGGAGATTCTGGAGATTGCGTAGAAGTTGTAACAAAAACGGTATTTAAATTATGGGATGAATTCGGAGGAACAATCAATAGCAAAGGCTACAAAGTATTAGATCCTCATGTAAAAGCAATTTACGGCGATTCAATTACAGTACAGAGGTGCGAAGAAATTTACAAAATTCTTATGGAAAACGGATTTTCATGCTCTAATGTGGCATTGGGGGTTGGTTCGTTTTCGTTTCAGTGTATTGAAGAAGACGGATTTTTAAAACCATTTACAAGAGATACTTTCAGTTCATGTATTAAAGCAACATATTGTGAAATTGACGACAAGCCATTCCCAATTTTTAAAAATCCAAAAGATGGAGGATTTAAGAAATCCCAGAAAGGATGTTGTAGAGTATATACCCGATGCGATGGAAGCATTTATTATGAGGACGAGCTTACATGGGAACAGGCTACTGATTATGAAAAACGTGGGAATATGTTAATTCCGGTATTTAAAGACGGAGAGTTATTAAAAGAACAATCGTTAAAAGAAATCAGAGACAGACTACATGGAGGTGAATTTTAATGCCTATAAAAATTATCAATGGAGATTTGTTCCAATCAGATGCTCGAATCATCGCGCACCAGGTAAACTGTCAAAAGAAAATGGGATCAGGAGTTGCACTTCAGATTAAGAAGAAATATCCAAATGTATATAATGAGTACATAAAAGTATGTTCAGAAGAAATGATTGGAAAAATTCAAGTTGTTCCTATTAATAGCAGATGGAATGGTTATGACACTGGTAGCATTATAATTCCTCAGAGCGAACAATTTATATGTAACATGTTCGCCCAAAACAATTATGGATATGATGGTAAACAGTACACAAATATTAATGCATTAAGGAAATGCATGCAATCATTGAGGACTTTGACATTCCTAAAGAATGGGCATTATGGAAATAAAATTGCAATGCCATATAAAATTGGATGCTGTCGTGGTGGCGCAAATTGGGATGAGGTTTATAAAATGATTGAAGAAATTTTTTCAAACTGTGATGTGGAATTATGGAGATTAGGAAAAGAGAGGCGAGATTGAAATGAATTTTAATGCAAATGAAATTAAAACTGAAATTATTGAATGGATCCAGAAGTTCTTTAAAGAGAACGGGTGTGGTTGTAAAGCAGTTGTTGGTATTTCAGGAGGAAAGGATTCTACGATTGTTGCTGCACTCTGCATTGAAGCTCTAGGAAAAGAAAGAGTACTTGGAGTCCTAATGCCAAACGGTAAACAAAAAGATATCGATGTTGCAAAGAAGGTGGTTAATCATCTTGGAATTGAAAGCATTGAAGTAAATATTTTTAATGCAGTAAGGTGTATCAAGCATGAAGTGAAATCGCAATTAGATGATCATTGGAGTAAGCAATCTTCTATTAATCTTCCAGCTAGAATCAGAATGGCTATATTATATGCTGTATCTCAAACAGTAAATGGAAGAGTGGCGAACACATGTAATTTATCTGAAGATTGGATTGGATATAGTACAAGATGGGGAGATAGTGTTGGTGATTTCAGTCCATTATCCAATCTGACTGTTGCAGAAGTTAAAGAAGTCGGATATGCACTTGGTATTCCAAAAGAATTCATTGAAAAAATCCCCTCTGATGGTCTTTGTGATAAAACAGATGAAGATAACTTAGGATTTACATATGAAGTTCTTGATAAATATATCAGAACAGGTGTAATTGAAGACGTACAATTAAAGAATAAAATTGACCAGATGCATGAAAAGAATTTGTTTAAATTACAAATGATGCCATCATTTAGCTTTGATAAAAGCAAGAAATAAAATAATGGAGTGTGTGACATATGAAAACAGTATATATTGCAGATGACGGAAAAAATTTTGAGGATGAATATGAATGTAGGAATTATGAATTTTGTATTTCACATCCACATTTAAAAACAATTGAATTGTACGATAGACATGGTAAAAAATTAACCAATCCTTTAGATGATGAAACATATTTTAATTTTACAAAAATTATCATTCATTCAGAAGAAGAACTAATAGATTTATATTGCGCTGCTGATTACACAGGGTTTGGCGGATATTATGATATTAAAAGTGTTGGAACATGGATATTTGATCAAGACAAAGAAAAGTTTGTAAAATACGTTAATTCTGCATTTAATCAAGAGCTTTCGGATAAGTATGTAAAAATTTTAAAGCAATATACTACAGAGTGTAATCATGAATATGTGGATGATACACTATTGGAACTCTTACAAGATTTAGGATATACGGATGTTGTAGAGGAATATAAAGCAGTAATGAGGGTATGGTATGGATAATCGAAATAGTCATAGTTGGGCTGTTGTTGGATTTGATTTCTATGCAGCTAAAGATATTTTAGAATATATTGATAGATTGGTATATGTAGGAGAATAAAACTGTGATTTCAAAAGGAGAAATAATGAAGAAAAAAGACAGGTATAAACTACTTTTACATGCAAAAGATCAGTATTCAAAGGATTTTAATCGTGACTATGAGTTTAAGCATTTATCAAAAAATACATTACATAAATTACTAAAGCAATACAAGCATTCGTGTATGGCTGAATGGAGCTATTGTTGCTATGGATTGTATCAAAATTGTTGGCAGGAACCATATTTTGAAGGAAATTGGGATATGTCTCAGGAAAGAGTTGACGACGTGATCGGATATGTTATTGATAAAACTGCTAAGATCTGCAGAAAAGATAGCAGAATCTTGTATTGCAAAGATAATAATGAGATAAACATTGTAATTGTAGCAAGAGATATATTAAAATATGACTATTTGATTACATTTACAAATGAGGAAATGGAATGATGAATGAAATTATTTTAAGTAAAAGAGAGCCGAATATAATTGATGTAGAATACTGGTGTGAAATTTCGGAATATCTGGATGAAGACATTAGAAAAAATTCTGGTAAGTTTAATCATTATTTTAGATGTTACATATATGATTGCAGAAGCTGGTGCAATAATACAATAGCGATTCGTATGCCGGGATCAACAATTGGATGCATTAAGTTTGACGACGAAAATGTAATTACAGAATGTTGTATTTATGATGATGTAATATCTAAGAGTAGATGTTTTTCTGAAGATATTAATGAACGTCTGAAACGGTTTGTTGGTAGAACATTGAAGTTTATGGAAGAATAGAGGTGTAAAATATTAATACGTATAAAATTAGAGATGCAATTTTTGTCAATCTGGAAACTGGTAAGAAAATAAATGTAGATAATGCTTCTGTGTCGATTGAAAATGAAGAAATAGATTGTAATAATAATCAATTAAATTGCAAAAATATGAATCTCAAGGAAAAAACTTTTGTATGTGAGCTTACATATATCAATAAGAAGAAATTGTACGAAGTGTTATATGGGACTACAAATAATTACAGGCGATTGCATGGTGGACATGCATTGCGAGAAGTCACTAGAAGAAGATACATAATGAAACATAAAGGGTAAGTGAATAAAAGGAGAGAAGAGAATATGGAATTTAAAGAATTTAGAAATATGATTTCTGATCATTTTAAAACAATGACAAAAGACGCTGAATGGTTGTTTGAAGTTGGTGTGGATAAGGATGAAATGTGGAATATATATCTTGATAGTTTTCCGGCGGGAACAAATGAGATTTATAGGAAAAGAAGAGAATGTGATTGTAGTTGTTGTAGACAGTTTATCAAGCAAATCGGTAATGCTGTAGTAATTAAAGACAATAAACTAGAGACAATCTGGGATTTAGATATTCATGATGATAAATTTGAACCTGTTGCAAAGGCTATGTCTGATTTTGTAAGAAGACGCTGTGTAACAGATGTGTATGTAAGCAAATTTAAAAAGATTGGAACAGAGTATAATTATGAACAGTATGAAGATGGAACAATGAAAAAGTGGGAACATTTTCAAATTATTTTAGATGATAAATTTGTAGACAAAACCGCTCGTTCAATTGGAGATATTAAGGGTGGATTTAGAGACACGAAAAATGTATTTAAAAGATCACTTGATGAAATTTCTATGGATGCACTAGATACAGTTCTTGAGCTTATCAATTCCAACACTCTATACAAAGGAGAAGAGTGGAAAACTATCCTGATGGAGTTTAAGAGATATAAGAAGGAATATGAAAAGTTATGTTCTGATGATGTTCGTGATTTATATGCATGGGAGAATTCTGTAAAAGCAGGTATTGCAATTGGTCGAATCAGAAATCATAGTATTGGAACACTTCTTGTGAATGTAAGCGATGACATGGATCTTGATATGGCGGTAAAAAAATATGAACAGATTGTAGCACCAGCAAACTATAAAAGACCTAAAGCAATTTTTACGAAAAAAATGTTGGAAGATGCAAAGAAAACAATTTCTGAATTAGGATATATGGATTCTCTCAATAGAAGATTTGCAACTCTGGATGATATTACGGTGAATAATGTATTGTTTTCAAATAAAGATGTATCGAAACATATTCTGGAATCGTCTGATATTTTTGGAGAATTAGAAAAACAAGTTGCAGTTAATCCAAGGAAATTTTCAAGAATAGAAGAAATTTCTGCAAATGATTTTATTAATAATGTATTGCCGACAGCGAAAGAAGTAGAGGTGTTAGTAGAGAATAAGCATGCAAATAATTTTGTTTCTTTAATTGCTCCTTGTAATAAGGACTCTAAATCAATGTTTAAATGGAATAATGGATTGAGTTGGGCTTATTCAGGGAATATCACGGATTCTGATATGAAGCAGAATGTAAAAGCTGCAGGTGGAAATGTAGATGGCGTTCTTAGATTCTCTATCCAATGGAATGAAGATGGAAGAGATAACTGTGACTTGGACGCACACTGTATTGAACCAAATGGAAATGAAATTTACTTTAGTAATTGTAGAAAACCATCTTTATCATCTATGACAGGACAGCTTGACGTAGATATTATTCATCCAAACGGTAAGGTAGCTGTTGAAAATATTACATGGTCAGATAAATCAAAAATGCAACCTGGTGTTTATAAATTTTTTGTGAATCAGTATTCAGGAAGTGCACGAAATGGATTTAGAGCAGAAATCGAATTTAATGGAGAGATTCATTCTTTTGATTATAACAGTTCGATGAGAGTTGGACAAGATGTTTATGTTGCAGAGGTGACTTTGGATGCTAATGGTGGGTTTACAATTAGAGAAAATATTTCTGGAAATTCTAAAATTACAAGTAAAACAGTTTGGGGAGTTACAACAAATGAATTTACGCCGGTATCGTTGATTTGTTATAGTCCAAATTATTTTGATGAGCAGAATGGCATTGGTCATAGACATTTATTCTTTATGCTGAATAGATGTAAAAATAACGAAGAACCAAATGGATACTATAATGAATTCTTAAAGAGTGAATTAGAAAAGCATAAAAGAGTATTTGAAGCGCTTGGATCAAAATGTCATGTAGAAAATTCTGAAGATCAGCTTTCTGGAATTGGTTTTAGTATGACAAAAAGAGCAGAATTGGTTGTAAAAGTAAAAGGCGCAACAGAGAGAATTTTGAAAATCAAGTTTTAATCAAGAAGGAGTACAATATTATGAGTATGAACATGTTTGAAATTGCCACTAGAAACAAATTTAGATTTCCATTTAAAGGAATGATTTCTACTGAGGATTTGTGGGAGTTAAGTGTGGAGAATCTTGACAATGTATTTAAGACACTTAACTCTGAGATGAAGAAAACAAAAGAGGAAAGTCTTTTGAGCACAAAAAGCAAGGACGATGAAGTGCTTGAACTTAAAATTGAAATTGTTAAACATATTGTAACGGTAAAACAGGAAGAAAAAGAAGCAAGAGAAAAGAAATTCTTGGATAGAGAGCGTAATCAGAAAATTATGTCTATTATTGCTGCTAAGCAGGATGAACAGTTACATAACATGTCAGTAGAAGAATTGCAGAAATTGCTTGTAGAATAAATGAAAAGACACACATCTCCGCGACCAAACTTTGATGTGTGTCTGTAAACACAAATACATTGAACAATTTGGAATTCAATGCAACTACTATATTACATATCTTTTTATGCTAAGTCAAGCATTGGTTTCCAAATTTAGAAAATTAAATATAGGTGGGAGTGATAATTATAGGAGACTATAAACCGATTTGTTTTACTTATTATGATCCAAATTATTATCAAGGAATGGCAGATTATTATTCACATGAGAAATACCGCGTTTTTGTTTATAAATGTAATAATTGTAACAATTGTGATGCTTATAAAAGAAAACGCTGTGTGATGTTAAATAAATCAGGATACAAGTGTCCACATTGTGAAATTGAAAATAACGAGAGCTTTGACGGAAGTTTAATAAGAAAATATAGAGAAAAATATGGTGATATAGAAGATGCTTTAAAACCACTAGATTTTGTATGTAGAATCGCAGATTGTGTTTATATTGGAATTCCATATTATGTATGTAAAAACACAACTTATTATAATAACTTTGTGGGTGAAAGGATAATTAAAGAAACATTTTTTACACCAGAATTTATTGTTGAACTTATTAAAGATACATCATGTGAATTCCTTGATGGAGATATTGCATCATATCGGGATAAATTAGTTACAAAATTATGTGATCAACTTAAAAGGTTTATGCCTGATATGTATAAGAGGGTATATGAAATTTATACGAGTATTGAATCAATAGCAGCGAAAGTCGATTATATAGGAGAGAAAGCAAAGTTAATATCTCTTCTTCCTGGGAAAATCAAACTATCAATAGATACTTTTGAGTGGGACGGCAAAGTGTTGCATGGAAAAGGCAAACAACTTTCGTATGATTGGAGATTAAATGACGAAGAAGTATCCATCATCCCAAATGAAAATACAGTAGTAACAATTTGCGATAATTCAACTGTGACTGAAGAAACAGAATTTGAAGAATAAGAAGGGGAACAAGATGAAATGTCATAAATGTGGAAATTCAGAAATAAAGGAAGAAGATAATTTTTGTATTGCATGTGGAGCAAAACTAAAAAAGACATGCAATTGCTGGGTAATAAAAAAAGAGAACTACAATTGTGGAGAAAGTAGTTGTCCAGGATACAAAATATTAACGAAAAGAGGTGCGGTAAATGAAATATAAAGTTGGTGATAAAGTTAGAATTCGTCCTGATTTAAAATCTAATATCGAGTATGGTTGTGTCGAAGCCGTAGACGAAATGTGTACCCTGCGAGGACAGATTATGAAAATCAGCGAAGTATGCACAGAGAATAAATATTATCTTATGGAAGAAGATCATGGGGATTTCTTATGGACGGACGAAATGTTTGATAGTTCCATGACAAATGGAGAAATGATTCGTTCAATGTCAGATGAGGAATTAGCTGATTGGTTAGTAGAGGTGTACAAGAATACGAAAACATTTGATGAGATATATGAATGGTTAAAAGAAAGATGGTGTGAAGGTGAATAAAGAAGCGTATAAAAAAGCAACACGACTAAACGATGATATTTAGTTGATTAATTATCACTTAAGCAAAGCAAAAGAAGACAAAACATGGATTACAATTTCAACACCATTTAGAAAAGATGAAGTTCTTTCTTCAATATTTCAAAGAGAATTAATTGAGTGGTTAGAGAAAAAGATGATTGAGTATCAGAAAGAATTTGATGAGTTGTAAAAAGGGAAATATTAAAATGAATTTTATTGAGAAGTATAATTGTATTTTGTGTAAATATAATAAAAATGGAGATTCATGTTTCAATCACCAAGAAAAGGATGAATATGGGTATCCAATTGTAGAGTGTAAATCATTGTCAAATGTGTATTATGGTACTTTAATAAAATATTTTCCATTTAAGCAGATTCACAACATTCGTACAGAGATAACTTATAAAAAAGAAGAAAAATATAATAAAAAAATGATTAAAAAGTACGGAGATTGTTCACTAGAAAATGATGATATCAAGTTTATTTGGGGTGTAAAATCATTTGATAATTTATCTGGTTCTGACGAAAATTTATACACAATGAATGATATTGATATTGTGTATGACAAGAAAAATAGTGAATATATGCTTGGAGTTGAAACTGCATATTTGTTTGATAGTTTTGAAGCAGAATGTAATTATCTTGTGGATTGTTTGAATGCTTTTGCAAAATACATGGATGACAACGGACTGGAAAAGAATAGACCATATAATTTATTTTTTAGAGATCCTTGTACGCCCACAACAGCTAAAAGTATTGAGGAGTTATATACAAGTTTTAAAATTTTTGTGGATGGATTTTGTAATCAGGATATAGACACAGATGAGAGGGTAGATGTAGATGAATAAAGCAAAAAGAATATATATATAGATAACGATGGCAATATGTGTCGTCAAAAAGAGAGGTATGAATGTAAAGAAGTTGAACCGTTTATCGTAAAAGGCAAATTGAAACTTGTAAATATTGGGTGGCAGAATTCTGGTGTATATTTTTCATTTAAAGCAGAAGATGGGAAGATATATTTTATGTCTCAGGGTGAATTTGAAAAATATATTAAAAGACACGAAGTTATGATTGATGGAGAATTTGAATTCTTGCAGCAAGGCAGGATATACAGCATTGGAGAGATTGTAAATGGAGAATAATCTATCAAATGAAAACTGGATTTCAAATTATGTTTTAAAAGGAGATATAAATGAAACCTAAAATCGGTAGAAAAGTATATTGTATTTATGGTACAGGAATCATGGTTGATTATGTTGGTTATGTAGGGAAAGATAGCTTTATAGTTGATAGTTATGGGGTTTGTAAAGAATCAGATAGCTGGGAATGGGATTATGATTTATATGGTGAAAAATGGTTCACAAGTTTGTCTAAAGCTAAAAAGAAACTAATTGATATGTATAAAGATAAATATGAAAACAAATTAAAAATAGTGAAAATTGCAGATGATTGGTATGCACTTGAGTTTTGTTAATATGGGAGAACGAGGTATAGAAAATGAATAAAGATTGGAATTCAGTTAAAAAGACGGGGTTGCCTGAATTAGAAGAAGTTTCAACAACAAATTTCAGTTCTGTATATAAAAGCAAAGAAGTTTTAATTCAAACCAAACGAGGCGAGCGATTTGTGGCATATTGTAGAAAAGAAATGTACGCGAATAAGAAATGGAAAGATGAAGTTTATTGGTTTTCATATGGAACTGGCGGTAGAAAAATGAAAGTTATGAGTAAGGTAATTGCTTGGATGGAATTACCGAAGAAGTATGAAGGAGAATAGTACAGTGAATAAATATTTAAGTATTATTACAAACTTTGGGTGTCATTATACATGTCCGTATTGCATTGTAAAAGAAAACGATTTAAAGATCCCTAAAACAACTATTGAAGGTCTTCACAAGTTGCTGCCTGATATTAATAAATATTGTTGTGATATTATCTCTGTTTCGGGAGGTGGCGATCCGTTACATAATTACGAAGAAAACAAAGATTGGTGGGATGTACTTTTTAAAAAAGCCGATTCGTATCATTTGCCAATAGAGATTCATACATCTTATATTGATAATTTAGCGGTGAACAAATTAGCAGCGAAAACAAAACGAATGGTGTATCATCTTAGAGATTTTTCGCAACTTGAAAAAATTAAAAGGTTTGGAGATGAAATCATTCGTGTTGTATATGTTGTAACGAAAGATTTTACATTACAGCAGTTAATGGATATTAGTTTATTTGTTAAGAACTCAGACTGTATTGATGAATTGAGTTTTAGACAAATGGTGAACGAGGATTACCAAGAAGAACATTATTTAGAAGATTACTTGAAATTAGGACATAAGAAATTATGGTACTATATTGAGCAAAATGATTACAACTTATATTATGCGGAGAATAAAATTTATACAAGTTTTGAAGAGTTTAATTAGTGATATGGATTTAAAGAGAGAGCAAGAATACATTAAGAGTTTTTTTTGAAGAGTTAACGGATAAAGAGTTTATGCAGATACTTGATGAATGTGGAAATAATCTAATATTACCTACAAAACAAATTTATTCGGAGTTGGTTAAGGAAGGATTTTATGATTAAAGAATTTTGTTTAGCATGGGAGAAAAATAAAGATAAGCTTGAGGAATATTTTAAGAATACAAAACAAGACGAGTATAGTGAGTATATGGATTTAGTTGGGTTACTATTTGATATTGTTATTAATCCTGAACTTGGGGGTTGGGATACTAACAAATTTGATACGAAAAATATTTTGACAATTGATGACGGAGATTATCAAGGAACAGAAATTTTTATTTTGCATAAGGATGTGTACCAGCCAGATATTGAAGATTATGTATATACAAATACATATTATAGTTCATGCAGCGGTTGTGATACTTTGTTATCAATTAACGAATACGAAGATGGATTACCAAGTGAGTCTCAGGTTAATGATTACATGGATCTATGCTTACATCTTTTACAGAGATGTCATTATATGATTGACGAGGAGAAATAAATATTATATGAATACTAAATTTAATGAAGAAAAAGAGATTGAATTAATTAACAGTATTATACGAGAAGCAATTATACATGGATCTGACAGCGGAGGTGCATACGAAATTAATGAAGAAGACTTAAGAGAATCAGTTTCAAATTGGCTCGACTACCATGGCTTGTCTGAAAAATACACACTAAGAAAGTTTAGTGACGGATGGAATGTTATGAAACTTTGTAGAAATTTTGAAACATTGACGGATATTGAAAATATGACAGATTTAAGGAAATGGGAACTATGGGTAGAATCTTTTGGGATTGAATATAGAATAGAAAATGATGATCTTCTTTCTCATAAATATATATATGCAGACGGCACAAATTATTTAGTGAAAATTGTTTTTGATGGTAAAACAGAAATGTTCAAATATATTGACCAAGAAAATTATTAAATAGAAATTAAATCAGAAAGGATAAAAAGAATAGGTAGATATGACGTTTGAAAAATTATCGAAAATTATAGAAGAAAATAATATTTCACATGACGTACAGTTACAAAGTGATAGTGGATGGGAATGTTGTGAAACAGAGATGGATGGTGTTTATTATGATGTTGGAGAAAATAGATTAATTTTTACACAAGAAGGCGATGTACATGATGAATGGTTTGGTCAAAATGGAGTTTATATTTTAAATGGACTTAATAAAAAATGCCAAGGATGTAAATATTTATCAAGATATTGTTGCGAATTAAAAAGAATTTATGATCAGAATACATTTGGCGATGGTTATATTGGTAACAAAGATACATCGGATTGTAAAGATTTTGAGAACTAAATAAGAATGAAATGTCTGTTTCATGTGAGGCGAAAATATGAAGATAGAGAAGAAAAAACTTGTAAAAGTATTTTGGAAAAGTCCAAGATTTTCTAATAAATTAAAAATAAATGGAACAAAAGGAATAATATTGGATTCGATTGAAGTTGTAGAATGCGAACGTGGTATTTCAAATTTTCCTCATTATATAAGTGTAGAGGATAATGGCGATATTTTAATTACGCCAATGGACGCACATGGTAATTATTTTGTGACTGCTGAAAGAGCGATTAATGCGGATGTATTAGAGATTAAAGCAGAAGATTATATTCAACATTACGCAACAATGGGCGGAACTTATGAATTCGTTTTGAAGGAAAAAATTGATAATAATTCCGACGATTTCTTAAAGGTGTTTTGAAGGAGAGTATATATGGGAAGTTTTGAAAATATTTTTGGAGATTACTTTGATGCATACAAAACTACATCCAGATATATGGATGATTCTAAGATGGAAATTATGTTTCGTCGTCAGGAATTTGAAAAGAATTTAGATGATATGTGGGCTAACTATAGCAAGGGTATAGTTGTGTAATTGGTTAATTATAATAAGCAGCTTGAGAGTATTAAGAGTTGTGGTTTAAAAGTATTAAGGAATTCATCTGGACAACATAAGATCATTGTTCCGAAATAAAATACAATTTTCAAATAGTGGGTTGAGGTAATTTTTGTTTTGAAAAGGATAGAAAAAAATATTGTTAGTTCTGAAGTGTTTTACGAATTATCAGAGAAAGAACTTAAAGAAATAAAATCAGAATCAAGAGCAGCCGGTAGAAAAGATGTCGCAGAGTATATCTTCTATGCGCTCTCAAACTATATTTATGAACTGAATATTGGTGGAGTTAATAGTTTTATGCATGAGTTAATATCGTTTTTGAAAAGAAAATCAGGTGGTATTAGAAATCATGGCATATATGATTTTTTTGACTGGTGTGAAAAGGAGAGAAAATGAGATTTAAAGGAGATATTATTATTACAGATCCATGTTATATCTGCAAAGAAAAGCAAGAAGTTGGAGAATATCCTGTTTCTGAAGACTATTTTTCTTATAGCAGTAAGAAAGATTATACAGATTATAAAAAGAGTTCGTGTGAATCAAAACAATACAGGGAAGAGTGGAAAAGATATTTCGCTGCGTTATCAGAATATCGAGACAATAATATCAGTGATTGGGAATTATGTAATTATGGGGAAGATATGGAAGTGTTAGGAATCAAAAATTATATTTGTAGAGACACATTGTATGGTGATTGGTCTTGCACTACTTACAATTCTGATACGCATGAAAAGATCGGAGAGTTCTGTGCTGATGCCGGAATGGTTGGAGTGTTTTTACTTGATGAAGTTTTAAAGTATAATCCAGATTTTGACTATCATATTGAACGTCCGTGGACAACGACATTAATTGAAGATTTTGATGGAGAAATTGATTTTGAAATTATCCATACAGAGGGTGTCTATGAAGACGATACAGAGTTCCACAGTAAGGGTGAAAAGTGGGAAGATGATTCTATAATCGTTGTTGGAAGAGGGAATATCAATTTTGAAACAAGACAGACAGGATTTTAGGAAAGGAGAATGTGAAACATGAAACATTATTTATATTATGTTGGTATGAAATACAAAAGAAGTGGCTCAAACAAATGGAATTATGTGCAAACACATATTATTGCAACAAAAGAAAACGTTGAGAAAAGTATCAAAATGATTATCAGGAACTGTATAGACGACGATCCATCGAATAAATTTAAAGATTATAAATATCTTAAAATTAAAAAAGCATCGAATAAAGAGATTGAGAGTAGTATTCAAAATGAAAATTTTTTATGTCGTTCAGACAGGACAAAAGTATTTCATATTCCAAAGTCTTTATTGCTATATGACTTAGGAAAGAAATATGAAGGAGAAAATTAATTAGCTGTAAATAGTTTTGTAATTCATGGTTTTAAAGACAACAGAATTTGAATTAAATAAGTAGGAATTAAATTGTGAGATTTGGTCATATGAAATGGAAGGATATGATATTGTGCAGGTATTGGCAGAAACAGAATATCAAAATTTATATAGAATAACAGATGGAGTTCTACTTGTTGTAAATAAATTTAAACCGATTTATTACGGAAAAGATAAATGGATTTCATTGTTTGATCCAAAAGTTAAATCATACAACAAAGGATGCCAGAAACAGTTAAAGATTTTGAAAGAAGATTATTATTCAAAGTATGAAGACGTAACAGTGTTTCAAGAAACTGTTTTATATTATGAAAGACCTGTTGAATTGGCGGATAAATATGAATGGAATTATCAAGTTAAGACAACTGGCGAAGCGTTAAGTGGAGATTACCATGAAATAACAGAATTATTAAAGAGCATTTTAAAAATTATAGATAAGGAGTAATACAATGATTGAATTTAAAAGTGTAAAATTTGAAGAATTAAAACACATGGATTTGGAAGAAGCAAAAGAAATTGTGAAACAATTTGATGAAGTCACATGGTTAGAAGATGTTGGCTGTGAGTTAAATGGTGAAAGATATGGCACTGAAGCATTATTAGAGTCTGATTGGGATGATGGTGGCAAATATCAGTATAAAGAAGAGTATGGTTTACTTTGTAAACTAGATAATGATTATACAGTAATTGAAAAATATGATGTTTGCATTGTAAATGATATTACTAGAAGCGGATCGTATTTTACTGAATATGATTATGAAAACGAATTTAGAGCAGAACAGATTGTTAAAAAAGTAATTCCAGAAGTTGTAATTCCTGAACATACAGTTATTACAATTGGAGAGTAGAAGAGAGAATAATAAATTGTAGATCTACAAGATAAAATGAAATATATTTTTCATTTGAATCAGATCAGTTGCAAATGGTCTTATTACATAGATATTTAAGAAAGGATAAATGAGTAATCCTAGGTAGAATGTGTGTACACACCTCTTATATAGAGGTAGATGGTAGAAAATAAGGATAAAAAATATAATTCAGATAAACAGTGGGAACTGGTAAATTTTTGTGAATTTGATAAGTATGCAACAAAGAGCTACTGTGCGATTCACAATGTAGATGAAAGTTTGAATCTTGGTGATATTACAAAGGTTGATGAAACTGACTTAGATGATTTTAATATGATGACATGGGGGTTTCCTTGTACCGATATTTCTGTAGCGGGAAAACAAAAAGGTTTTATAGACGAAGATGGAGAAAAAACGCGCAGTGGTATGTATTATGAGGGGATTAGGATTTTAAGAGAAAAAAAGCCAGCGTTGTCAATTATTGAAAACGTAAAAAATCTTACAGGAAAAAGATTCAAAAATGAATTTGAAATGGTGTTAAGCGATTTAGACGATGCAGGTTATAATACGTATTATCAAGTTTTGAATGCGAAGAATTATGGGGTTCCACAGAACAGAGAGCGTGTATTTATCATTTCGATTCGTAAAGATTTAGATAATGGGAAGTTTAAATTTCCAGAACCTTTTGATAATGGTCTGAGATTAAAAGATTTATTAGAAGATGAAGTGGATGAGAAATTTTATATTTCTGACGAAAAAGTTGAAAGATTTATCACAAATGCAAAAGAAAATAAGTATTGCAATAAAAAAGCAAACTTTACTCCTGAACTGTGGAAGTCTTGTTATGCAATTAGATCTCAGGAGTTTGTTAGAACTGGTTTTACAGATGATTGTAGCACTCTTACCGCAAGAGACTATAAAGATCCACGCTGCGTCGTTGTACATAAAAATGAAGAAACTAATATTGTAAAACAGGTTGGGAATATTTCTGATTGTAAAGGAAACTGGGACAATCCGCAAGTTGGTCGTGTTTATGATACAAGTGGATGTAGTCCGACATTAAACACTTGTAGTGGAGGTGGACATGAGCCAAAAGTTATTACAGGGCTAGTTAAAAATCAAGGAGAACAATTTGCAAAAGAAACTGACTGTGCCAATACATTATTAGCAAGAGATTATAAAGGCTTCGGAAATCAAGAAATGAATTATGTAACCGAAAATAATGTAAAAGAAATTGGTTACATAAAAAAAACAGAAGATGGAAAAAAACACCAAAGTAATACAGTATATGATTCTGATCATATTGGAAGGTCATTATGTGCCTGTGATTATAAAAGTCCAATGATGGTTAATATTAAACAAGCCACTAAGCAAGGATATATTGAATGTGAAGTTGGTGGTGTTGCAGATTTGTCTTATCCTGATAGCAAAACTAGAAGAGGTAGAGTTCAGGATAATGGGAATATTAGTCCGACTATTACTGCAACAGAAACAGGTATTTGTAGGATTGAATCTCCAATCAGAATTCGTAAGCTAACTCCAAAGGAGTGTTTTAGGCTTATGGGATTTTCTGATGAAAATTTTGATGCAGCACAGAAAGTAGGGATTTCAAACAGTCAATTATACAAGCAGGCTGGTAATTCAATTGTAGTAGATGTTCTTTATTACATATATGTAGAGTTATATAAAGCTATGCCTTATTTGTTTGATGATCTGAAATTAAGTAGTTTCTTTTCAGGAATTGGCGCTTTTGAGATTGCGCTTGATAAATTATATAAAGATATCAATTCCGGAAATTTTATCAATCCACAGACAGAGTAAAATCTGTTTGTGGAGAAAACAGAACTTTTAATTTGTCAAATATTTGTATAAATGATAAAGGGGAAAATAAATAAAAAAGCCACAAATAACATATGGATATACACCTACGATTGTTGCTGAATTTCATGGAAATTTACCAAAAGTTATAGATGTATATTGTCTGAAGTATCAGAGAACTGAATATGCAAAAGATTAGAAAAGAATACGAAACAGGTAAAATTAAAGACCGTAGACACAATATGAGAGAATATACATTTATGACAGATGGATGCAGCAATACAATAACGACGGCTCAAAAAGACAATTATATTTGCAGAGATAAATAATTGAAACTCACGTTTCAAATGGAGAAGAAAATGATAGAAATTAAGATCAATAAAGTTGTCGATGCTTTAATCGAAATGAGCAAATTTATGCGTACTGATTATAAAACAACTTGGGAAAAATATACCCATGAGTTTATTACAAGTCAATTTACATGGGAAGAAGTGGAGAATGAATTAAGTGTAAGGAGCATGTAGTAATCAAATCGTAAAATGTATTATCTATACGAGTGATATAGAAATTGGAATAAATAAATTATTAGAAATTGAAAACGAGAAAAACGAATCTGGAATTGAAACTGTATTTAAACGTATTTCGAAATCAGCTTATATCCGTTCAGAAATAAGATTTAGCGACGGTGAAGAGTGGATCATAGTTAATCCTAATAACGGAGCAAGAGGGTATAGATGGAGAAAAGCGTGGGTTGATGCTAGTAATACGACAATTTCTCAATTGTATTTGAATATTGTTCCGTATGGAAGTGGATACCAGTGGGAAGATTATAAACTTTTTAATTTGTAAGAGAATACATAAATAGTAATTACAAAACAGAAGAAAGGATAAATGTTCACATGTGAGTAAAGCTGCGCAGCTACTAAGGTGAACTAAGATTGAATATGAATGATGAAAAAGTTTCACTAATATTGAAATTTAGAAACATGAGAACAGAAGATTTTGTAGAAGATTATCTGAGTATAAAGCTTATGTGGTGGGAAAAATTATATATCAGAATGATTACAAATATTGGTAAAGACACTTGTTGTTTGAGCAAATATATGAAAGGTTAATTTTATGCGGAATGTAGGATTAGAAGCGTCCATCATCTAAAGAGTATGGCTTTTATGCATATACGCCTAATAATAGTTAGGTAGACAACATGACAAAACTGTCAAGACAGTCATGGCAAGATATGTGCATTCTTGGAAAGAAGTATGAGGTCACCCCGTAACTGGTAAGGACTGATTCCATTTTGGCGTAGCAGCACACCGTATAAAGTTGAAAATTTGGAGGAAAAATTCAATGGATAAAGCCATGGAAGGTATTAAAAATTATAAGTGTAAAGATTGCACTCAATGTAGATATAATATATGCACAGGAGAACATTATTGTTGTAGATCTTATTTAGACATATCACCGGAACAAAGGGTGTGTGACGACTTTGAATTAGATGATTGAATAAAAGAATAGTTTCATGAAAGAAAAGAGGTAAATAAATGTATCAAAATTGTTGTAAAAAATGTGGCAGCACAGATTTATATACTGATCAAAAGGGTAACAATACGGGATTGTATTGTAGTGATTGTGGTGCATGGATTAAATGGTTGTCAAAAGAGGAATTAAGAGCATTTGAGCATAGCAAAAAAAAGGAAAATAAAGATGTGATCGAATGTGAAATTCCTCTTGGTAGACTATGTTGTTTTAAACCTTTGAATAAGGATGCAATTTTCTTTGGTCATATGGCAGGTAAGATTGTTGATGATTTTGAAAAGATGACATTTATGTATGTTCTTGTGAGTGACAACAGATATTTCTTTTCACGAAAAGTCATTATCAAACCTAATGATGTACATACATCTAATGACGCAAAGATATATTTTTAACCATAAAAGAAATTATAGTGGTTATTATTTTCAAGATAGGAAATAGAAAACCATATGATACACATATAGAAGATGCCGAGAAGTATTTCATAAAATAAAATACAAATAGAACTGAATTATGGTGGTAAGAATGGAAATAAGAAAACATAGAGTTAATGGAAGATACGTGTATGGAGAGTATGATTTTTATATTAATGGTAAATTAATTGCAGAATACAGACTGCCATTAATAGGTTTGGATTATTCATATTTATATTTTCTTCCAGAATTATATGATGATTGTATAAGAATTAATTTAAAATATATGACTTTTGAAAGAGCTTTAGGAAAAGCAATTAATATTACACAAAAGAAATTATATTTATTAGCAACAAATATATTAACAGATATAAAAAATACAAAAATTGAAGAGTAGGTGATGTAATTTTGTTTTTATAAGTCGATATAAAAACTATTAAATAGCATAAAAGAAGCAAAAAAGAACAAACGAGTTTAAAGAACGTACAGATTGTAATTCTGTTATAGTCTATGAAGCAAAAAAATTTTGAAACAGACTCATTCTATTTCTGATGGTAGAAGAGTAATTTTTCAGTGGAGTAATTATAGAATGAACACGAGAAATACATAAAGCGAGGTGTGGAATTGAGAAAATTAACCGAAGAAGATTTAAATACAATTAAACAGCATAACTGGAATCTATATGAAATATATCTGACAGTAGAAAATGGTTGTCAATCAGATATCACAATTGAAGATATAACGGAATGTGTAACATATTATTGCAGGTTATTAGAAGATAATAACAATAAAATTTTGTGTCAGCATGAACTAAATGAAGATATTAAAGAATTAAAAGATGTCATTTGTCGTCAAGCAATTAAGATTATGAATTTAGAAAATCAAAATAATATGATAACTATAACAAAAAATAAAGCAATGGTTCCAGTTACAAAGATTCAGAGAGGGCATATATTTTCTTTTGGGAATGAGTATTTTATAAAACTTGCTACAAATGATGATTTGTGTGCAGTTTCATTATTGGATGGAGTAATTTGGGGAATATCGTGTTTTGACTCAGATGTATATGAGATTAAAGATGAATTGAAAATCACAAATAATTCTAAATACAATTATACAAGTGTATAGAGAAAATATAAAAGAGAATTTTCATTGAGAGAATAAAAGTATGCACAAACAATTTATTGATAAACAAAAATTAGCGGAACAGTTTGTAAAAGAAACAGGGTTTTCTCCAGGTCAACTGTCGATTGGTGTTGGATATATCGATGATCTGATTGATAAGCAACCAGTAGTGTTTGATATGGACATGGTTATCGGTCAACTAGAAGATTACGGAAAGTACAAAGGAATCTTGAAAAACGAAAATGGCAAGTGCGAGAATTATATTCCTGTTTCGATGGCTGTTAAAATCGTAAAAGCTGCTGGGCTTAACGGAGTATTAGGTTATTTGACAAAAGAAGATTATTTCGGATCAGATAGCAATGATAACAACAAATGAATCCGGAGATTGAGGTATTCTAAAATACAGCAATGGGTTTGAAACAAGTGGTCACAGTTTAAATAATTGGGATTGGTCAATGCTATTAAGACAACTCGGATATAAGGTTGATGTGATCAAAATTTTTAATGAAGGGATGGAGTGTATTCAATAAGAACAGTGGCGGACAGAGGTGATATATGAAACAAGGATTTGAGAAAAGATTCAAAAATGGTGACATTGTTTACTGGTGTCATAGTGATGGTAATGGAAGATATTCTGTAAAAAATGGAATGGTTGATGAACAATTTTCAGATGCTGTTGTAATCGATTATTTAGCATTAAGAGAAAGAAGATTAGTAAATGGAATTCCGATTGACGAATTTGATAGCGAATCAAAGTATAAGAAATTACCAAAAGGATGGACATATAATACAAGGTTGTTCGAAATTACACATTCTGATTTAACGGAAGAAGAAGTAAATTATCAGATTGATATTAAGAACCCGGAAACAATAAAAAAAGCTTATGAACTTGGATACTTAGTAAAAGACTGTACAATCTTTCATGGGGAAATCGAAGCAGATATTACAAAAGAAGGATATAGAATTGTAAAGAAATATCCTATGTGGCAGCATCATATTGATCATGTTTCAATCCGTCCAGATAAAGTCTATTTTACATATGAAGAAGCAAAATCCGAAGTTGATGAGAATGTGAAAGAGTTTGAAAGACAATTATTGCTAACAGATTATGAATGGTCAGTAGAGCATATTTGTAAGAATTTAGATATTTTTAAAGCCATTCATTCTTTAGACGAAAGAGATATTGATGCTTATAGAGAATTTATCCTTGGTATGGATAATGTAGAGAATATAGAAACAAGAATTTACCAAGGGCAAATTCAATGGAAATATGAAGATAAGAAAAGATGGAATTATATTGAGATCTGAGGTGAATAAATAAAGAAGTCGAATGAAGTCTCTCGAAGACAGTTTTCAGAATATGGTCAGTCGTGGTTTAGCAAACGGTATGCATGTTGGGCGAACAATTACAATGGATGGTCTAAAATGAAAAAGAAAAACCGAAGAATGTTCAAATCAAAATTAAGACAAGAACAAAATAAAGAGATAAGAGAAATACTTGAAGAAATGGAGAATTAAATTATGAAAAAAGTTGAAGAAAAATATTATTGTGATTCTTGTAGAAAAGAATGCAAACATACTCCCCAGTATGTATTTCCGTGGTTGACGGAGTCTGGGATTAAAGATTTTCAAATGGATTTGTGCAATGAATGCAGAGATAAAGTTGCATGGATGACATTTAGCGGAATTGCAAATTATTTTAAAATTCTACTTTAAATAAATTCTTGGTTTTATGCTGTAGCGGGAGAGTGAAGAATGTTTAAAATTATTTTTATTGTCATATCATGGATATTAGTTGGATTTATTTCATGGATGTTTTTGATTCTTAGCTATTTAAGAAAAAGCGAATATAATTACAATATTTTAAAAGTTATCGAAATATGGGAAGCTCTTGTAATTATAATATTGAGCGGTTGGTTTGCACCAATGATTATATTGCTTTGTTGTATGACATATAAATTTGAATCGCAAAAATATAATTTTTATAAATTGGTATATGATATTCTTTATAAAATAGCGAACATTGGAGTGAATAAAAAAGAAGAGGATGGATCAGATAGAGATGAAATTATATAAGCTATGCAGCTATTTATCATATCGGTTAAAATATGAATCTACATATTTGGAATTAAAATACTACTTAGATCAGGTGCTGAAAAATAAAAAAGATAGTTGGGTGAATTACACAACGAGATATGATCGTGGAATTGGTAAAACTGTTTCAGTGGCTAGACTATCAGCAAAATATGATATTCCTGTATTTGTCAAAAATAATATGTGTAAGAGGTTTATAGAAGAGTATGTGCCGAAATATTTACCTCAATATTTTAAAAAGAGGAAACCAAAAGCAATTGTAGTAGGAAGCGAGTATTTAAAATGTCATAGATACGAAGTGGGACTAATTGATGAACCGCTGAGTTTAAACGATTTGAATAATATTGAAACATACTATTGTAGCAGGTTAGTAGGATATGTAAAAGAATAAATATGTAAGTCTTTGAAGGCTTTATTATTTTTTGACTCACATTGTTATAGTGATTATAAAACAAATAGAATAGGAGGGATAGAAGAATGAAGGAAGATTTTTATAAAGCAAAGACGGCTTATGAACTATGTAAAGAGATGTGCAGTGGAATTGGAGTAGAAATTGTTAAATCATATGTATACGAAGATAATAATAACATTGAAATTTCCAGTTACGAAATTTTAGCAAGAAATAAAGTAATCCGAATCTTTTTTAGTGATGGCACACAGGAGAAAGTCATTTGTGACGACAAAGATGAGTTTGATTTACGGAGAGGTTTGTTCGTTGCTTTATCAAAAAAGATGTATAAAGAGAAATATACATTAGAAGGAATCGAGCATATGGCAACTGAATTATCTTATCAGAAGAAATATGTAAAGATGGTCGATAAAGCAATTAAAGATCATAACAGAAAACTTGTCGAAGAAGAGAATAAGAAACATGAAGAAGCGTTACAGAAGAGATTAGCTTATAAGAGAAAAGTAAAACGCGATAAAAAGAAGCGTGAAAGGACGATTAACATTCAGAAAGAAGCGTATGTACGCGCCATGAAAGAGATTGGTGATTTACATAAAGAAAAAGAAAAAGGAGAGTAAGGACATGTGGGTAGTATTTTTACTTGCAGCAATGGGATTTGCGATCGCAACTTTGTTGGTGGTTTACATCGGTAATAAAGTTATGAATGCGATGAAAAGAGATGATGAAAAATTAAATAAGGACATCAGTAAAGAAAAAACAAATGAAAAGGAGAAAGAAAAACATGAGTAAAAAAGGATTGGTAGTAGGGATTGTTGTAGTCGCAGCGGTTGCAGGAGGCTTCTTTACAGTTAAATCGTTTAAGAAAATTGATACTGGAAAAGTTGGAGTTGTGTATTCTATGAAAGGCGGCGTTAAGGATGAAACGTTAAGTCAAGGGTATCATTTTATTAATCCATTTTTAAAAGTAAAAGAATTTACAATTGGAAATGAACAATTGATTCTTTCTAAAGATAAAAGAGAAGGTAGCGAAGGTGATGATTCATTTAAAGTAGCAACATCTGATGATGCAAGTATTTCAATTAGTTTTCAAATGTCATACAGATATAGACCAGAAGAAGTTGTTGATACATATAAAAAGTTTAAGGGAATGAATGGAGAGGATATTGTTGAGCAAAGAGTGAAAACAGTGTTAAAATCAAAAATCTCTGAAATCACGACGGATTACAGTATGATGCAAATCTATAGTGGGAACAGATCTGAGATTAACAATAAGCTAACTGATTATCTAAATAAAGAGTTTACACAGTCATTTGGAGTCGAGGTTCTTGACGCTTCTATTATTGATGTACATCCTGACGATAAGCTGAAAGAATCCATTGATGCGAGAGTAAAGGCTCTCCAAGAAAAACAACAAGCAGAGGCAGAGCAGGAGAAAGTAAAAGTGCAGAAAGAAACTGAAAGAATCCAGGCTGAAGCTGATGCACAAATTGAGGTTACGAAAGCAAAAGCAGAGGCAGAAGCGAATAGATTAAAATCTGAATCTATTACAGACGAGTTAATTCGAATGAAAGAAGCCGAAGCAAGATTACAGCACGGATGGGTAACTACCCAGGGCGCAAATGCAGTTGTGAAAGACGGTGAATAATATGATTAATTTATTATTTGATATTGCAAGCTGCATAATAATGTTGGCAACAATTCTTGGAATAATTGGATTTATCACGTTATTTATTGGATATATTTATGAAGATGTAAATAATAAATTTGACGGTATTTTCCATAGAATTTCAGATACATTGGAAGAAATATTATAAATTTAGCTGCATATGGTGTCACAGCTATATGCAGCATTTAGAAAAATAATAAGATGAAACTTTCGTTTCATAGGGGGGGTGGATAAAGAAATGAGTAGTAATAAAACATTAGAAGATGTCGAGTTACACCAAGAAGATGACGAATACTATTTAACTTTAACATATAACGAAAAACTTGGAGATAATGAATACGAAATTAAAATACCAAAAATAAATTTAGATTTTTTGAAATATGATTTTGGATTTTCTATTGTTAAATCAGAGTTTGGCGTATCTCATCGTTTTATAGAGTATGACTATCCTTATGATACAACTATAACGTTGCCGATAAATAAAAAAGAAAACCCATTTTACATAAGGATACCAAAGAAAAAGAAGATGAGAGGAATTGACATGAAATCAATGTATGCAGAGTCAAAGTATCTAGTTATTAATGAAGAAATTTTTATTTATATTTATGGCGACAAACTGAGATATATAGATAACAAAGGAGAAAATTTTGAAGTTGTAAAAGATATCGATGTAGACAATATTAGGAGAATGATCTTAAAAGGGGAGATACCAAATTCTGAAATCAAAAAAACTTTTTTTAAAAGAGAAATATTCTGTTTTCAAAAACAAAATAAGATTTTAAAAATGAAAGTCAAAGATATTAAAAGCGTGCATATTCGTTATACGTACAAAAGAGACAAGGGGATCTTTTCATTCGCCGAGTTAAAGAAAAGATTATCTACAAAAGAATATGAGGAGTTTTGGAAAGATAAGTTAGAAAAATATGAATTGTATTTATAAATAAGGGGCGTAAGTAATATGGCAAAACCATCTGGATTAGATTTTAGCAATGTAAGACATGTAAGAGTTTGGCACGAGCAGTTTGAAGCAATTAAAGATAAAGCAGAATTTTTGATTGTAGAAGATAAGTCAAATGGTAAATGTGTATCGTTTACAAGAGACCATGATGAAGAATCTAAGCCAAACCAATCATATTTAGAATTAAAAAAGATATTAGAAGATACCATAGAAATTGTAAAAAAACTAGAAAAGAAGAAGGAGAATAAAATTATGAGTAGTGAAAAATTTATTGCTTTATGCAAAGAAAACGTAGTGAATTATTTCAATGAAAATGTAGACAAAACAGACAATGTACTTATCACACAAGAAGATGTATACGTGGTTTGGTATTGTAAGACGCTGCAAAATCACAAAGCATTATTAAGTACAAATATTTCTGATGGTATGTATTATGAACTTATATATAACGGTGATAAAAATGAATTATATTTGGATGCTTATAAGAAATGGCAGAATGTAAAAATTGATGTGAATGATGAGGAATAGGCGCTTATGGAGAATAATATTACTGTAAATATGGAAAATCTTTCAGAGAAAGAAAGAGAAAAATTGATGAAGCTTATTCAAAAATCTAACGGATCAAAAGGGAGGGTATGGAAGCCGGATTATAGAAGAAAATACTTTTATGTAAATGAATGCGGTGGAATTATGAATAGTAAATGGTATGATGATAGCATTGATGCTGACCGTTATGAAATAGGGAATTGTTTTCAAACAAAAGAAGCAGCTGATTTTGCTTTAGAGAAATTAAAAGTAGAAGCTGAATTACGACGATTCGCAGAAGAAAATAATGAGTATGAAATTGATTGGGAAAATAGAAATCAAAATAAATGGTTTGTTTACTATGATTGTGTGATGAAAAATATCGGCATAGTATATGACACGATACTTAGAACTCATTGTATTTATTTTTCATCAAAAGAGATTACAAAACAGGCAATTGACTATATTGGAGAAGAACGCTTAAAGAAATATTATTTAGGAATTGAGGATTGATTATGTGGATTAGCAAGAAAAGGTTTAAAGAGCTTGAAGAGAAGTGTAAGAGATTAGAACAAATACAAGATAATCAAAATAATTATTTAGATCGTATAGATCGCATAGAAAGAATTATGAGAAATGCAAGGGATGGAGAAGTAACTTACGTAAGAAAAAATAAACCTTGTGCTAGTCTTCGTGACTATAATTTGGATGAGTTATATTACATTTATTTGGATAATTTAGAGTATGAAATTTCAGTACCGTTTTTACAAAGAATATACGATGTTAAAAGAACAAAAAATAAAGATGTCATTATTGTCATGAGTCGAGAAGAAACTACAGATGAGGATCTTGTATATTGTAATTTTATTATTGATTTGCAATCAGGTGATAAGGTAGAGATTACGTTAGATGAAGTGAAGAAATTGAAAATTTAGTTTCATTATAAAAGAGAAGGGATAATATGAAAATAGGAAAATTATTAAATAAAGCTTACAAAAATGGTGGATATATTCGGATGATTGACGGTCGAAGAAAAGGAGCTATTAGATATTCGCATATGTGTGAAAAATTTGTTGAAGCGGACTATAGAGATGGTTCATTTATTTATAATGAAAATCAAAAACATAAGCCTGTTTATATAAATAATATAATGTTGCAATCTAAGGAATGGGAGTATATACCTATGCAATGTAATTGTAGTTGTTGTGATGGTTGTAAAAAGAATAAACAGAATACAGGAGTGAATTAAATTTAGTGGAGAAATATAATAATAGGTAAGAACATGACAAATGCAGATTATATAAAAGAACAGTTGGCAAGATTAAGCGATAGAGAACTTGCAGCAATTGTATATGAATATTTTGGAATAAAAACATCTGGGAGAGAACGTCCTAAAATTCTTAAAACAGCTTGGAGAGCATTTGACAAGTGGGCTAATAGTGTTTGTAATAATACAAATATTGTTAAAGACGATGGTTCTATTCCATCCATTTGGGCATGGGAAAAATGGCGTATGCTAAATGGAAAGTGGAAGAATAAAGGAAGGACAATAGAGGTAGCTTTACAAGTTTGGCTAACAATGAAATATAACAAGGAGGAATGGAGAGAATGATTAAATTATTCACACATCGGGATTTAGATGGAATTGGTTGTGCGGTTCTGGCACAATTGACATTTGGTAAAAATGTAGATATTACATATTGTAACTATGATGAAGTAGATGTACTTGTAAGAGAATATATTTCTAAAATGGACAAAGGACATGATACATGTTTTATTACAGACATCAGTATTAAGGATGATTTGGCTTCTGAGATTGAAAGAGAATATAAAAATAATTTCAAATTATTTGATCATCACAAAACAGCATTAGATCTTAATAAGTATGACTGGTGTGTTGTCGAAACAATGAATAACAAAAAAGGACTGCAAACATGTGGCACAGAGCTATTTCATGAATACTTGATTGCACACAAATACCTAAAAGAAGATGTAAAAGACTTTGTAAAGCTTGTAACCAATTATGATACTTGGAGATGGACAGAAGTTGGTAATATGGGTCTTATTTCTAAGAAAATGAATGACTTACTTTACTTATATGGAAGAGATGAATTCGTAAAATGGTGTTTGGATAAATTCAAAAGTAGAAAATCATTCTTAAGGTTTGACAAAGAAGACGAATTATTATTACAGTTCAACCAAAAAGAAATTGATAAATACATTGATTCAAAAGAAAAAGAAATGATTATTAGCTGCGATGGAGAATATAAATATGGAGTCGTCTTTGCAGAAAAATACTTTAGTGAACTAGGAAATGAGTTGTGTACTAGGAATCCGAATTTAGATTATGTTGCGATGGTAAATGTTGGTACATACTCAATCTCTTATAGGACGATTAAAGAGAATATTGATGTTGGTCAGGTCGCTAAGAGATATGGCGGTGGAGGACACCAAAAAGCCGCAGGATCAGATTTTCATAATCATATAGTTACACAGTTTATTACTAATATTTTCAAAGAAGTAGGAGAATAAGAAGTGTGGAATTAACAAGAGAAGAAGCAATATCATGGCACAGAAAAATGTGGAATTGGATTGCAGATAGGATTGAAGAAGAAAAGGCATGTCAGAATATTGCCGATTTAAAAGAAGAGTATTGCGAACAGAATAATTTTACAATAAGAAATGGATGTTTTTGTTGTGAATATGCAAATGAGAATTGTTACAATTGTCCACTAAACTGGGATAGCAATCTTGCGGAATACATGTGCGAACAAAAATACGAAGAAGATGACGATAGGGGGTTATATTCCTTATGTTGTGAGGTGAAGAATGATTGGAAACGACAAGCAAAATTAGCAAGAGAGATTGCCAGCATACAAGAGAAAGAAGTAAATAACGAGAACAGACTTACTTATATAACAGAGTTAGGTGCTTGTTTAGACAAAGATAGTGAATGTCCTACATGTAGTATTTGTTGGAATTGTAATGTTCCAGTAAAAGAATGTCCATACATATACGATGCAATAGAAAAACTTGCAGAATATGAGGACACAGAGTTATCTCCTAGGCAGGTATTACAGTTAAAGGGACGTAATATAGAAAAGAAACCAGATATTGAAGGTGATGGATGTGATCAAGAAGGAAATCTGATTTATGATACATGGATATGTCCAAGCTGTAATGAGTATTATGAAATTGATTACGATGAATATGATTTTTGTCCGAAATGCGGACAACGAATTGATAGGAGGGAATTACATTAAATGGAATTTATTATTTCTCATATTATTCACGCCGTAGCTCACATCGTAGGGTTTGTGGCGGGATTCACATTAGCACTCCTATATGATAACAGGTATAAATTAAAAAAGAATAAATATAATGAGTGTTCTGAATGTAGGTGGAATGTAATGAATGGTGGTACTTGTTATGAAGTAAAAGAATCATGCTATCAATTTATAAAGGCAAATAAATAATGAGGAGAATCATATGACGAAGAAAGAAGAATTAATCAGAGATTACGAGGCATTGAAGGAAAATTGTATTGCGTTAACATTATGGATTCATATGCCGACAGGAGAAATAGAAACTATTACAAATCCAAACGTAGTAGAGAAAATGAAATATGTAGAGAAAACTTATACTGATGAATTGGTTCATACAAATTGCCTTGATATTTATATTGAATCATGGGAGTTTAAGCAACGTAATCAGCCAATTACATTTGGACGAGCTTGTGATTTGATGAAATATTCTGGAGTGAAAATCAAAAGACCAGAATGGGAAGAAAAAGAATATGCTTATTATCTAAATTCAAAAAGTAGAAGGAGGGTAGCGAGAGAATTATTTGGAGAGAACAATATCAAAGAGGGTTATCTAAAAGATTCTAAAGATAAAGCAACAGAGCTTTGGATCCCTACATTATATGAATCAGTTGCAAATGATTATTCTGTAGTAATGTAATTTTTTTGATCATATTGTTCTAATTACTCTAAAACAAATAGCATATCAAATCTTTATAGTTTAGAAAAATTCAAAGTTAGAATTGAACATTTTTATTAAAAATTTACTGAATAAGTTCAGTGGTTTCTTAAGTGCACCCAAAATCGTGGGTTTATATAGATTTTACATAGAGCAACTCTATATTCCGGCTGAAATTCAGTCGTTCATATATACAAAAATTTAATGTACAGAAGGAGATTTTATTTTATGAATTTTGAAATGACAGGAAAACTTAGTATCTCAAAGGAAACAGAGAAATTTAAACCGTGGGAAGAAAAAACATATGATTCAGGATGGGTAAAAAGAAGACTTTTGTTCAATGTGACTTGTGGAGACAACAGACATATGTTAGCAGTTGATGATGGTTCATTCGAAGATGGACACGGAGATGTTTATACATTTACAAAAGCAACAGTAGATGAATCTGGAAATAAAAAGAAAGGTGAATCTATCACAATTCCTTTTAAAGAAAGACTTACTTCTCCAAAGATTGCTGAAGTTGCTGAATTTAAAAAATATGTTTTTGATCTGGAGAAACCAGGAAGAAGATATGGGCTAGAGAAAGCGGCTGAAAGATTAAAAGAGGGAAGGAACCTTACAGATGAAGAACTTAAAGATTTGGGACTTGAGAATGAGTCCGAAGTTACAGAGGCATTAGAAAAAAGTAGAAAGAAACGTCACGAGTTTATTACAAAGTGGGACTACGCAGAATTTATTAAGAAGGTAATTGATAGCGGGAAGTATTCTGATGCAAAATTCTTTATTCGTGGAAATGGAGAGTATTCATACTCTGAAAATAACGAAAGAGTATATGAATCATATGTACCTAATCGTATTTATCTTGCGGCGGATGATGCAGAAGAGAGTTCAACTGCAACAGTAAACATCCTGTTCAATAGTGAAAGTCTTGATACGATGAGCGCAGATGAGAAGAAAAAATATTATGTGAATGGCTGGATGATGGAATACGACAACAATAGAAGAGGCAATATTCCAGTTCCGGTTACTGTAACAATTCCGCTTCCATCAGAAGATACAGACCAAAAAGCAAAACGCAGAGTAGAATCACTGAAACATAAATTTACAGTAGAAGATGAGTCTATTAAAGAGTATGGCGTTGTAGTAAACATGTTAAATGGCGCTCAGAAAACAGAAATCACAGAGGACATGCTTACAGATGAACAGAGAGACGACCTTGAATGTGGTCTTATTACAATGGATGATATTAGAGCAGAACTTGGAGGAAGTATTTATGGGGAACGAATTCGTGAATACGAATTTGTAAAACCAGCAAGAGGATTTACAAAGGGAAGACAGGACACTGTTTACACAGTAGAAGACATGGTTATCAGACCAATCGAAGAAACTCTTCCAGATGGAGTAGAAGACTTATTCGATGATGACGATGATCTTTAAGATAGAGGGCGAATTTGCCCTCTTAAATCGAGGAGATAAGGTGTGAGTTTAATTGATGAAAGAAAATGGTCTGTTTATATTCATACGACTCCAAGCAATAAGAAATATATTGGAATTACTTCAAAATCACCAAAGGCACGATGGAAGAATGGAAATGGTTATAGAAACAATAATCATTTTACAAATGCAATCAAAAAATATGGTTGGGACAATATAGCGCATGAAGTTGTTGCTAATAATCTGACGGAAACAGAAGCGATGGATATGGAGAAAAGGCTTATAAAAGAATACGACACAATGAATCCAGATAAAGGATACAACAGAACATCTGGAGGAGAAGTTGGGAAAAAGTTATCTCCTGAATTAATTGAAGCGCAAAGACGATTGGCAAAAAAGATGTGGGAAAATGAAGATTTTAAAAAGAAAATGTCTGAGTTGTCAAAAAGTAGAGTTGGAGATAAAAATCCTAATTACGGCAACCATAAATTAGCAGGGAAAAATAATCCTAATTATGGCAAGAAGATGTCGGATGAAACCAAAAAGAAGATAAAAGACTCTAAAAAGAATCTGTCTGATGAAACAAGAAGAAAACTAAGTATAGCTGCAAAATCAAGAATGACACCAGAGTTTAAAGAATATTTAAGACAAATTCATATTGGGATGAAACATTCTACTGAGTCAAGAAAGAAAATGTCGGTTTCTCAAAAAAATAGATGGACACCTGAATTAAGAAAAGAGTTTGGTGAAAAATTTATTGGTGAAAAGAACCCCAATTACGGAAAACATATGTCAGAAGAAAATAAAAAAATATTACGTGAAAAATTGTCAGGTGAAAATAGTGTATGGTTTGGTAAAAAGCATACAGAAGAGGAAAAGAAAAAGATGCATGATTCGAGTCCTTTGAAGAAATCAGTTATTCAGTTGGATCTAAATGGAAAATATTTGAATGAGTATAGTAGTTACACATATGCGGCAAAAGCAGTGAATGGAAAAGAAAGTAGCATAAGTGAATGCTGTAGGGGTCATGCAGCTTCAGCATATGGATATTTGTGGGTTAATAAAGATGAATATGATAAAAATAAAATTTATAAAAAAAATAAACCAAAACATACAAAAGAAGTAGTTCAATTAGATGAAAATAAAGAAGTTATAAATACATTCGACACTGTAGCACTTGCTGCGAAGAGTATAGATCGTAAACCACAAAATTTAGGACATGCATGTAAAACTGGATACAAATGCGGTGGATATTATTGGATGTATATGAGTGATTATAAATTAAAAGGAGAATAAAAATGGCATTTAAAAAACCAACAGTAAAAAGATCAGCAACAGATATTAGTAAAATCACAGGATTTATTATGGGCGTTCGTAAATTTGGTAAAACAACTTTATGGGCTGATATGATTAATGAAAAATTTGGAGATCCAGAAATGGGACTTTTAGTTTCATGTGGTATGGAGCATGGTACAAATATGATTGATAATATCAACACGACTCATATCAATACATATAAAGAAATGGACGAATTGAAAAAATGGCTTATTTCAGAAAAGGGGAAGGAGCACAAAATTCAAATGGTTTGTTTTGACAGTGCCGAAGAATTTTTTAGCATTTTTGAGTCGGAAACAATTAGACGATCTAACATTGAGAATAAAAAAACTGTTAAATCTATTAAGGCAGCATATGGTGGTTACACAAATGGAGAAAAAGAATGTGCAAAAATCGTGAAAGATTTCCTTAATGAATTGTATAACAGTGGAATTATCCCGTGGATGATTGGACATAGCAAATTAAAAACAGTAAAAGATAAAGCATCTTTGGACGAGGAAGGTTTCCAGAAACTTGGTTCTTCTTTAATCGCGGATTATGAAGCTGCGATCGCAGATTGTTTTGATATTGCTGTAACGGGATTAATTGATAGAGAAATTGAAGAGCGAGGTGACGGAGATTCTATTAAAAGATATGTAAAGGAAACCGAAAGAAGGCTATATTTTAGATCGAATGAGATTGTGGAAGCGGGAGGAAGATTAAAAGATTTAACTGTTCCAGAATATATCCCATTTGATAAGCCAAATATGGCAAAAGATTTCATTGAAACCGTGGAAAATGCGTTAAAAGCCGGAAGAAAACCATTAGAAAATATACCTGTCGCACCTGTAAACGAAAAACCAGTTGTCAAAGTACAGGAAGAAAATATTGATGAAGTACCTTTCGAGGAAGATATTTTAGATGAAACGTTTTCAGAAAGTGAAACTGTTTCTGAATATCCGGATAATCTTGATGCAGTGATCAGAAAAATGTTTAAAGAATGTACGAATCCAGAATTAAAATCTTCAGTAAGGGAAGTGATTTCTGAGTATGGTAAATTGAATGATGTTGACAGAGAAGGACTTGAGAAAATTTACGATATGATGAAATAGGAGAAATAGATGTTAGTTAAGTGCAGAAAGTGTGGGAATAAAGTAGAACGCAGTAATGCATTTAAAGTAGTAGTAGGCGGGAAGAACGCCTACTACTGCAATGAAGATGAATATAATGAAATTTTAAAAGATAGAGAATTAAAAGATAAAGCATATTCATACATAAACAAAATATTTGGATATAAGGTTACAAATACAAGTCTTTACAAAGAAGTAAATGAGATTGTTGATGTATTTGGATATGAGTTACTTATTTCTTATTTGAATGAAAATGAATCGTATTTATCATCAGTTATGCAAGGAAAAGATTTCCCAAAAGAATATGGGAAGATTAGGTATTTTGCAGCCATATTGAAAAATTCATTGGTTGATTATGAAAATATCTCAGATAAAAATGATAAAAAATATGAAAAATATATTGAGTATGATTTACCGGAAATGAAATTTAAGAGAAAGAAAAAGAAAAGAAGTTTATCTGAAATTGAGACGGAAGTTGGTGGTTGGTTATAGATATCGAATTTATTACAGGAGTAAAAGAAAAATATCCAGCATCACTTTTAAAGGGAAGAATAGAAATCGAAGGAAACGTAATTAGCTGCTTTTTTAAAGACATGCTGTTACTGGATGACACCACATTTAAAAAAGAAGATTTTGTAACTAAGGACGGAAGATTTTATTTTTGTATGCTTGAATTATTACGAAAAAAAGGGTTCTATTCACTGGATGAAATTACCATTTTATCAAACCTAAAACCTGAGATCGTAGAACGTTTTGAAGATATGGGTGGTTGGGAAACTATACAGCATCAGATTGACATTATTAATACTCAAAATTTTGATATATATGTTGACATTATGTATAGAGAAAATATTTTATTACATATGCATGATGACGGTTTTAATCTGCTAAAGACAATAGACATCAATGGAAAACAGATAACTCCAATTGCACTTTTCAGGAAAATGTCGGCTGAAGAAGTGACAGACTGGTACGAAGCAAGACTTAGTTCATACGGGACTGGATATTCAAGCAAAATTATTGAGGAAGAAGAAATTGATTTTGATGATGAATTCATTGATTCATGTAGTAGCGGGGAAGAAAATGGTGTTCCGTTTGATATAGCTGGGTATGACAAAAATGGTGAAGAAATTAATTGCTTTCCATTTTTATCAAGACAAACAATAGGGTTGTTAGAAGGTACATTTACTATGATGGGAGGATTCTCCAGCGCCGGTAAATCTACTTGGTGGGTTACAGTAATCATGGCTCTACTTTATTATGACAGAAAAGTATTGATTATTTCAAACGAGGAAAATATCAAGAAATTTAAAATCAAATTCATGGTATGGCTGCTTGGCAAAAGAAATCGGTATTTTAAGCTTACAAAAAAGAAAATGGGATCCGGCGATATTAGTAAAGAAAGTAGAGAGCAATTATCAGATGTTCAGAAATTTTGGAGAGAAAATTATAAAGGAAAAGTAAAGTTTATTGCAATCAGCGATGCGGACATGAGCATTGTTAAAAAGAAAATTCGTGAGAACGTATTAAGATACGGATACGATACAGTTTTGTATGACACATTTAAAATTCAGGATGGAGACTTTCAAGGACAAAGGCAAGATTTATCTCTCGTAAGAGATAGCCGTGAACTGGATAAAATGGCAAAAAAATACGGCATTATCATGTTGGCATCCGTCCAATTGGCAGAATATATGAAAGGCAAGCTGTTTTTAGATAGCTCAGTATTGTCGAACTCAAAACAGATTAAGGAAGTGCTTGAGAACCTTTTCTTAATGAGAACAGTATATGATGAGGAACTTGATGAAAAAAGTAAATACTACTGTAAACCATTTAGATTAAAAAAAGTGAATGATAAATGGATTGAAGAAGAATATAAGCCGGATCGAAATGCTGTGTGGAGAGCGTTATTTGTTGAGAAAACAAGAAGCGGATCAAACTCTTCTGATACAGGAGTTGGATATTTGCTCAAATTTTCAGGAGATCATTGTATTTTTAGAGAAGTTGCACAGGCACGATTTAAACACGGGGAAATAAGATAAGAAACTTGGAGTGATATATGCTTGAAGATATTAAGAAGGAATTGTTAAACAATCCAGAAAAGATAAAAGAAGTATTAGAATATTTTGGATTTAGAAACATTGTAATTCGAAATACATATATGCATTTTGGTAGAGATGACAACCCAAAATCTTCAAAAAAATCCATATCTATTAAATTAGAAAATAATAAATTTCTGTATATTCACGATTATCCAAAAGCGGTACAAAAAGATTTTTTCTCATACATTATGGAAGAAAAGCATGTTGATTTTTCAGATGTTTTAAATGAAGTAAAAAGAGTATTAAATATTTCTAATTATTATGAACATTTTGAAAAACGAGGAGTTTTTGGTGGATTTTATGAAAAGATTTATAAAAGGAATTCTGGGAAGAATTTCACTTATGACGAAACAATTTTGGATGAATATCAGCCGTTTTGCAATCAAAAATTTCTGAAAGATAATATATCGCTCGAAGCTCAAAGATATTTTGGGATTAGATATGATGTAGAATCTCAAGGAATTGTTATCCCGATTTATGATCAAGTTGGTCAAATTATCGGTGTAAAAGAGCGTTTTAATTATGACATTGAAGATGGAGAAATGAAGTATTTTTACAGTGTTCCATGCAGTATGTCACAGACTCTGTATGGATATTCTCACAACTATAGTATTCTGACGAACGGAATCGTATATATTTTTGAAGCTGAGAAATCAGTGATGCAATGTTATACGTATGGAATAAGGAACTGCGTTGCTTTAGGGAGCGGAACAATAAGTAAAAAGCAGTGCCAAATGATTCTTGAGCTAAATCCAAAGAAGGTTATTTTTATGCACGATGCTGGATTTGAACTTGAGTCGATAAACAGAAATATTATGCTGTTAAAAACGTATTCGAGATTCTCGGAAATGGAAGTCGGATACTGGAATTACTTTGATAAAGGATATAGAGATAAAGTTTCTCCGTCAGATATGGGGAAAGATACCTTGCAACACATTATACAAAATGAAATTAAAATGATAGGAGATGATGACATCGACGAAGAACTATAAAGTATTGAATGATTGTAGACAAATGTATGAAGACGAGGTGTTTGATGTAATTCTTGAACAAAGAGGAATTACAAATCCGGAACACTTTTTTAATCCAACAGAAGATGATTTGCTTCCACTGGATAGTTTACTTCGGATCGAAGATGCATTTAGAAGAGTTGATAAGGCTATAAAAGAAGACGAAAAGATTTCTATATTATTTGATACAGACTTGGACGGGACGTCATCTGGAGCGATTATTACTCGATATTTAAAAAACTTTACAAGCAATATTAAGACGTATATTGATGAAGGAAAACAGCATAGTCTTATTGGACAAGATATTGAAAAATTTCATGATGTTGATTTGTTGATAATTGTGGATAGTCTTGATAAAGATGAAAGCCAATACAAGAAACTGCACGAATCCGGAACCGATATTATTATATTAGATCATCACGCGATAAAGGAAATAATCCCGTATGATAAATACGCAATTCTAGTGTCTTCGCAAAGAAATTATGGTAATCCTCAACTATCTGGTGCGGGAGTAGCATGGAAGTTTTGTAAATATATGGATGAACAGTATTTGACAGGGTATGCGGATGAATTAGCCGATCTTGCTGCATGCGGGTTAGTTGGAGATATGATGGATATGACCGTTATGGAGAATAGATACATTGTATCGAAAGGTTTGTCTAAAATTTATAATCCGGCAATTAAAAAGATTGTAGGTGGATTTGAGTTTAATAGTAACGCCATTTCGTTCAGTGTCGCTCCCATTATAAATGCAAGTAATAGAATTGGGAAAAATGATATTGCTATGAAGGCATTCATAGAAGATGATAATAAGATTCTTCTAAAATATATGAGAGAACTAAAGAAGTGTAAAGAACTGCAAAATGAAGAAGTAGACAGGATTCTGCCAAAGGCTATTAATTCATGTGAAAAGCAGAAAGATAATAAAATGATGGTCGTACTTATAGACACAGATTATGGAATTAGTGGATTACTGGGGAATAAACTGTTGGAAAGATACCAACGCCCCATTTTGATTTTAAAAGATTGCGGCGATACATACAAAGGTTCTATGAGAGCGGTGGGCGTAGACGATTTTAGAAAAATTTGTAACGAAAGCGGTTTAGCAAAAGCAGACGGACATGAATTGGCTAGTGGTATTGAGATAAAAAAAGAACTGTTAAATGAATTTACATTATATATAGAAGAAACTCTTTCAGAATTAAAAAGTGATTCTGTTGTGGATGTAGATATTCAGCTCGATATTTCTGATATTACGAGAAAAATGGTGGATCTGATTAAAAGCATCGATAAGATTTCCGGAGCAAATTTCAAGCCTATTAAAGTTTATATTAATAATATCTATGATTATGAGATCGGTAATATGAGTGATTATAAGCATCTAACCATAAAACCGAATGATTATCTTCTTATTATAAAGTGGAACTATAATGGTTCATTTGACGAAATGGAAGATCATAGTTTAGTTAATGACGAATTGAAGGTCGTTGGAACGGTTGATTCTGGTTTCTTAGGTAGAAAGTTTGTATTAAAAGTAGTCTGTGATGAGATTGAAGAGGTGGAATAAATGAACTATAAAAATTTAATAGAAAAAATTATTCCAACCCTAACATTTAAGTTTCCGTATTCAGTTGATGATTATGCTGAAAATTTATACTTAGAAAATTATCATTGTCATAAAGATTTCAGTAACGTAAGTACGGCAGATTGTGCTGAATCAATTGAAAATTACGCAAATAGAATTCATCAATTTGGAACAAAGTGTTTATTTTCTGGAGACCATGGTTCCCAAGGCAATCAGTTCTATGTATATAAAGTTGCAGAAAATGAAAAATTGAAATACATACATTCTTGTGAAGCATATTGGGTAAAAGACAGAAAAGAAAAAGATCGAGCAAATTGCCATATGGTTATTGCTGCGAAGAATGCGGAAGGGCGAGAAGATATAAACTATGCGTTGTCTATTGCAAATGAAGATGGGTATTATTATAAACCAAGAATTGATTTAGAGTTGCTTTTTAATATCCCAAAAGACAATGTAATTGTAACTTCAGCATGTATATCTGGATGGAATTATGAGGATGCTGAAGAAATCTGGCTAAAAATACACGATTATTTTGGTGATAATTTTTTCCTTGAAATACAATATCATAATACGGAAAAGCAAAAACGTTTAAATGAAAGAATTTTATCTCTAGCAAAAAAGTATAATATTCAAATTATTTGTGGGTTGGACAGTCATTATGTAAAAGATGAAAATTCTGTTAAAAGAGATCAGATTTTAAAATATAAAGATATATCTTATCCAGATGAGTATGGATGGTATATGGATTATCCAGACACAAAAACAGTAATTTGCAGATTAAAAGAACAAGGAGTTTTATCAGATGAAGAAATCATGAGATCCATTATGAATACAAACGTATTTGTTTCTGAATGCGATGAAATTGTCCTTGATAGAACGTTCAAGATCCCAAGTGTTTGCAAAGGCAAAACTTACGAAGAAAAATGCAGAGTATATAAGAATCTTCTAAATGCTGCCTATGCAAAAGAAAAAGAAAAATCAAAAGAAAAAGCAAATGGAATTCGATATGAAGCGAAAGAAGTAATAGAATCTAATGTTGTTGATTACTTTTTGACAAGTCAAAGAATAGTGCATGATGCAGTTAATAACGAAGGTGGAATTTTGACCAGAACGTCCAGAGGAAGCGCTGCTTCATTCATTACAAATAAGCTACTTGGATTAACAACGGTCGATAGATTCAATGCAGATATACCGATTTATCCTGAAAGATTCCTAACAAAAGAACGTGTACTTGCAGGTCAAATGCCCGATATTGATTTGAATGTTTCAGCTCAGGAACCATTTGTAAGAGCTACAAAAAAGCTATTAGGAGAACATGGTTGTTATCCGTTGATGGCTATAGAAAAATTAAAAGAAAAAGCAGCGTGGCAATTGTACGCGGGAGTAAATGATGTTAGTCCGGAAGACGCTAATAAAATTTCGAAATATCTTGATGAGTATAATAAAGCATTAAAATACGCTGAAGATGATGAGAAAGATGATATCCATGTCGAAGACTTTATTCCAAATGAATATGTAGAATTATTTAAAAGAAGTAATGAGTATCAAGGAATTACAATAAATTTAAAGGTTCATGCTTGTGGTCACTTTATTTTTGATGGAGATATCAGAAGAGAGGTGGGATTAATCAGTGCTGTATCTGAAACAACTGGAAAGAGAACTTTATGTGCTGCTATTGAAGGTGGAATGCTGGATGAATTTGGATATGTAAAAGAAGACTTTCTCATTGTAGACAGTGTGTCTCTTACATACAAATTCTTTAATGCAATAGGAAGAGAAGTTCCTACATTTGATGAACTAAGACATATGATTGACGGGGATAAACTGACATGGGATATCTATGAAAAAGGGATCACTTGTTGCATTAATCAATGTGAAAAAGAAGCTACTACAAATAGAGTAAAGAAATATAAACCCAAAACTTTAGCAGAGTTAAGTAGTTTCATTGCAGCTATTAGACCAGGGTTTGCTTCGCTTTTAAGTACGTTTTTGAATAGAGAATATTATACAACAGGTGAGTCTAAAATTGATGAGTTATTACAAGATACTGCTCATTTTATGATTTACCAAGAATCAATTATGAAAGTTTTATCATTTCTTAAATTGGAAATGGGGGAAACATATGGAGTAATTAAATCTATTTCAAAGAAGAAATTAAAAGGCGAAAAAAAGAAAAACTTACTTAATGATTTGACGGATTCCTGGATAGAAGAGTTTCATAATAAAAATAATTTCAATAATGTTTGGAATGTAATTGAAGACTCTGCCAGATACGCATTTAATGCTCCTCATGCTTACAGTATGGGAGGGGACAGTGCATACCAGGCGTGGTTCAAGGCACATTATACAGCAACGTTTTATGAGGTGGCGATTAACCACTATCAAGAAAAGGGAAATAAAGATAAAATCGACGCACTCATTAAAGAAGCAATTAAGTTTTTTGGCTATAAATTTGGTGACTATGAATTTGGGGTAGATAATAGAAGAGTTGTTATAGATGAAGAAAATAAAATTATTTATCCAAATTTATCTAAGATAAAAGGATTTGGAGAAGGCGTTGCGGAGGCTTTGTATAATATTGGAAAACAAGATTACGAAAATTTTATAGAAGTAATTTCAGCGGCTCTTAAAAATTCTATCAGTAAGACTATTTTGAAAAATCTTATTAAGATAAAGTATTTCAAAAAATATGGAGATGTCAACACTCTTTTAGCCACTTTTAAATATTATAACCTATTAAAAGGAGGGGAGACCAAAGTAATTTCTAAAGAAAAGGCAATGGATAATAATTTAACTTTTGATTTGCTCAATAAATATGGAAATGAAACGGAAAAACAATTCAATAAAATTGATTCAAAAGGATTACTAAATGAATTGACAAATACGATTGAGTACAAACCTTTGACAGTAAAAGAAGAATTAGACAATCAAAAAGATATTCTTGATATCATTACATATGTAAATCCAAAAGTTAGCAAAAGATTATACTATGTCGATATTTTGGATGAAAAGAAAACGGTTACAAATATTTCTTTATATGAGATATACAGTGGGAAAACACGTAAAGTCAAGATGTGGACAAGTCAATTTTCAAGAAATCCATTTTCAGAAAAAGACTTATTAAATATACATGTCATTGAAAAGAAGCATAAAAAAGAGCCTACGGGAGAAATTAATCCAAATACAGGAAAGAAGATTTATGCTGACGTTCCAGATAAGTTTGAATACTGGCTAAAATCTTACACAATAAAAAGAGAGGATGATAATTTATAAAATATTATTACACTGCAGCACAATTAAAAGAACTTGTATCTCATATGGTCGTGCTACACACAGGCAATGAGCAAAAAAATAAACATATCTTAGATTATTTTGATCAGAAAGGAATCAAGCATAAATCAAAAGCACTAAAAACGGGAGATTATAGTTTTATGATTGAAACGTGTCCGGAATTAGGATTTATGAAAGATACTTATTTTACAGATGAACTGTGTATTGAAAGGAAAAATTCTATTGGAGAACTGGCAGGGAATATCAAAGAAAAGGATGAACGATTCTTTAAGGAATTAAATCGTATGATAAATATTAAAAATTCGTATCTTTTAATAGAAAATAATTCTTTGAATGATATTATTGAACATCGTTATGATTCACAATATAACGAATTAGCTTTCATAAGAAGATTGCTTGGAATACAAAAGACTGCAAATTTATATGTAAATTTCGTTAAGAAAGAGAACATGGGATTTATTATTTATGAGATTTGCTATAGCGCATTAATGAATCATATTTTGAAATAAAAGGAGTTAACAACTATGTATAAATTTCAAATATATCTATTTGTTGGGGGTTTAATTCTTATTGTTTTGTATGTTGTAGGAGTAATTTTGGACTCCATTACTACAGCAAAAAGAAACCAAACTTATCAAGAATATGTAGAAACTATTCGGAATCAAAATTCACTACTTATAGAAGATATAAATGTAAGCAATAAGATTTTAGAATTACTTTTAAATAAGATGTGTGAAGATAAAAAAGAAAATGACACTTATGAGGAGGAAGAGAAAAATGAAGAAAATGCTTGATGAATTAAGAAAAATTGTTAGTAGCGATTGTGATTTTACAGTAGATATTAATCCGGTTGATTTCCGGGTTAATATTTCAAGGGAAATGTGGGAAGAGAATGCATTTTCTGTAGTATATTCCGGTATGTCTGAATCGCCATTTTTAGATGTCGATGATCAATGTGAGGAATTACAGTATGCTTTAAATTTACATATGATTAAAAATATTTTAAATATTATGAATTGGATGGAAAAAAATCTTGATGAAATTAAACAATGCATTTGTGTATGCGGAAAGGCGGTGTAATTTTAGTTGATTACAACTACGAGACAAGCTATTGCAGCTTTACAGAAAATTGAAAAAGAAAGTGGAGAAAAATTTTTAGTAGTAGTAGATGATTATGACAATGAGTATCAGATTGAATATGTTAAAAGACATAATTTACATTCTGATAATCCATATGATTTTTGCCATGCTCTAAAAATTAAAGGAAACCATATGGGTTGTATTAAAAGAGGTGTTTAATATGAAGTCGTGTAAAGAATATGCTAGTGAATGCAAAGAGCAATTAAAAAAAGTAATTGAAACAAAGAAGAGATTGTTATACAGACAACCTGTCTTGGCGGTCGTACAGATTGGGGATGATGCGGCGAGTTCTTCTTATATAAAAGGAAAGCTTAAAGATTGTGAAGATGTTGGAATGGTTTGTAAACACATTCATTTAGAAGAAAATGAAAATGATACATATAGTGTCTCGAAGATTTTATTAGAGTTAAGTGAAGATGTTGATTATGACGGGATTATTCTTCAACTTCCTATTCCTGATAAATTTGACTTACCTGTTTTACAAAATTGTATCTCATCAGAAAAAGATGTAGATGGGTTTAGAAAAGATAGTATGTTTGATCCATGTACTCCAAAGGGGATTATTGGATGGTTGGACGATAACAAATATGATTATGAAGGTAAAAAAGCAATTGTAATCGGGAGAAGTAATATCGTAGGAAAACCACTCGTTAATATGCTTATCGAAAAAGGAGCTACGGTTACAAGTTGTAACAGTAAAACCCCAAATTTAAAAGATTACACAGGTAATGCAGATTTAATTATTTCTGCAATTGGGAGTCCGAAATATTTTTCAAGTTCATTTTTTTACACAAATCAAGTAATTGTAGATGTAGGAATTAATAGAGATGAAAATGGGAAGCTGTGTGGGGACATTGATTATGATGATGTTCGTAGATGGGGGAATACATATGTGACACCTGTTCCGGGTGGAGTAGGTTTGCTTACGAGAGTAGCATTGCTACAAAACACATTTGAAGCTTACCGAAGAAAAATTGAAGGAGAATTATTGTATGAAAATTAAGTTAAATAAAATTACAGATATTAATTATTTTTCATCATCGTGTTCTAAGTATTATTCAGAAGAAATTATGGCAACGCAGGGTAGACAAGTGGTTGATGCAAAAAGTTTATTAGGACTATATAGCTTAGATCTATTAAGACCAATTGATGTAGTTATCGAAACAGACGATAAAGACGTTGAAAATAATTTTTATGATTTTATTAGTAAATGGGAGGTCGATGAAGTATAAATGGAATTTAAAAATACAGAAGTATGGGGATTTAAACACGCTATTAGAGGAATGAGACAGCCTATGAATAGCCATCACAAATCAGATAGCGGATATTGTAATGAGCTGGAATTTGATTGTCCGAAATGTGTTCTTTCTGAGAACTGCCTTATGAAGAGAGATGATAATCAGATATTCCCATTTGTGATCGGGGAAAATGATATGAATTTAGCCCAGCGATTAATTAAAGGTGGAACAGAACATAGAAAGTTTTTACGTCAGATTATGGCATCGGTAGATATTACAGCTCCGTTATTTTGGTGGAAAGAATTTGATACATACAAAATTGGTACGACTGCAAACAGTACAAGCACTATGCATAAATTGTCTTCAACACCTATCACAACAGATTGCTTTGAGTTGAGTGATTATACTAAAAAAGATAATTATTTTCTAAATTTTATTAATCACTTGGAAGAGCTAAGAAAACAATATTTAGAATCCAAAAATAAAACTATTTGGAAGACATTAATTGAAGAACTCCCTGAATCATGGTTACAAACAAGAACAGTAACTATGAATTATGAAAATTTAAGGAATATGTACTTCCAAAGAAAAAATCATAAATTAACCGAATGGTCAGAAATATTTATTGAGTGGGTAGATACATTACCATATGCAGCTGAATTAATCAAATATACAGGAGGTGATAGGTAAATGTTAGTTCTTATGGGTAAGACAGCAAGCGGGAAGGATACAGTTTTGAATAGACTTGTAAAAGAGCATGGGTATAAAAAAATTGTGACCTATACCACAAGACCTAAACGAAAAAAGGAAATTCAAGATGTAACATATCATTTTATCAGTGAAAATGAATTTAAAGAGAAAATAGAATCTGGATTCTTTTTGGAATATAAAGAACATCATTCTTCACAAGGAACATGGTATTACGGTTCTGCAAAAGAAGATTATGAAAAATCAGATGAAAAAGCTGTGATTATTTTGACTTTAGACGGATATCGAGATTTTTTCAGAGAATATCCTGATATGGATCATACATCAATTTACTTATATTCCAATAATAAAACTCTTGAGAATAGACTTATTAAACGAGGAGATAATCCCAAAGAGGCAAAAAGAAGATTGGATTCAGACAATAAAGACTTTAAATGTGCTCAAGATTGGGCTGATAAGATTGTTTATAATAATGAAAATAATTCGGTTGATGATGTGGTAAATAAAATTTTAGAGTATGTAACTAAAAAATAAAAGTTGGTAGTCCAACTAAAAATATAATATTACACATGTAAAAGGAGGAACTTTATTGAAGGTAATTAAGAAAGATGGAACATTGGAAGAATACAGCGAACAGAAGATTATTAATGCAATTAACAAATCTGCTCAACGTGAGAACTATGCGTTTGCCCAAAATGAGTATAGCATAATTTGCAATCGAGTTCTAAATGAGATTGATGAAGAAGATTTTGAAAATGATGAAGTGCCAGTAAGTTTTATCCATAATATTGTAGAAAAAACACTTTTAGAATTGCTTCCAAAAGTAGGTTATCAGTATCAACAGTATAGAAATTACAAGCTTGATTTCGTACATATGATGGATACGGTATATGAAGAAAGTCAAAAAATTATGTACATCGGTGATAAGGAGAATAGTAATACAGACAGTGCGCTCGTATCTACAAAACGTAGTCTTGTGCTTAATGAATTGAACAAGCAGTTATATAAGAAATTCTTCTTAACAGTAGAAGAAAGACAAGCTATTAATGATGGTTATATTTACATTCACGACATGTCTGCAAGAAGAGATACGATGAACTGCTTTAGAAGAGACACACGTTTCATTACTGAACTTGGAGTTAGATCTTTTTATGATTTTAAAGACGGTGACAATGTAAAAGTTTTAACTCATAAAGGAAGATGGAAAAATGCAACAGTTAAGTCGTATGGATGGCAAAATATAAATAAAGTAACTTTTAAAAGAGGTTCGAGCAAAACGAAAGATGTATTTTGTACTGCAAATCATAGATGGATTTTAAAAGACGGTAGTGAGACAACAGATCTGAAAATTGGAGATAAATTAATCGCAGCTCCAGATATAACAAATTATTCATGGGATGAACTGAAAAAATCTGAAAAATTGTTATGGTGTCTTGGCTTTTCTATGGGAGATGGGTCTATTGTAGAAGACAATAAAATACCAACAATGCACGTAAGATTATGTGGACATAAAAATGAATTTGCAAATAGATTTTCAGATGTTGGATATTCTGTAACATACCCGCAGAGTTTATATGGCGATGGGATTGTCAGAATGGTGAACATTCATGAGAAAAAAATACCATGGTTGATGTTAAATTGTGAAAATATTAAATATTATATTGATGGATTTTTATCGGCTGATGGCGCTTTAACAAACTGTGAAAATATAAAATTTAGAAGTGTTCAGGTGACCGGAGATTTAAATAATGAAATATATGACTTATTAAACATTGCTGGATATTATGTTACATCGACAAAAAACAAAACTGGAGAAGTAACAAATTATGGTGTTAGAAAAAAAACAACAATAAACTATCAAATCAATTCAAATCAGTCAGATAGAACATGGAAGGTAAAAAATATCGTTCCAGACTGTCTCAATCCAAAGGCAGAAGTTTGGTGTCTTGAAGTAGAAGATGATCATAGTTTTATTTTGGAAGGAGGAATTCCAACAGGTAACTGTTGTCTTTTCAATGTTGCAGAGGTAATGCGTGGTGGATTTGAAATGGGTAATGTATGGTATAACGAACCAAAAACATTAGATACAGCATTTGATGTGATTGGAGATATTACGTTAAGTGCTGCGAGCCAACAGTACGGCGGGTTTACATTGCCACAAATTGATGAAGTATTAGTCCCGTATGCAAAAAAAAATTATGAAAAATACAAACATGAATTTTATGATATCGCAGATAACTTACTGGATTATAGACATTCAGATTTTGAACAGAAAGCATGCGACTACGCTATGAAAAAAGTAGAACGTGATATGGAGCAAGGTTATCAGGGACTTGAATATAAATTTAATACAGTCTCTTCCAGCCGAGGAGATTATCCATTTATCACAGTGACATTTGGTCTAGGAACAGACCCATTCGCTAAAATGGCTTCAAAAACTTTCCTCAGAGTACATAGAGCGGGACAAGGAAAAGATGGTAATAAAAAACCTGTGTTGTTTCCAAAACTCGTATTCCTTTACACGAACGATTTGCATGGAAAAGGAAAGATAAACGAAGATTTATTTGAAGAAGGAATTAAAACTTCGGCAAAAACAATGTATCCAGACTGGTTAAGTTTGGACGGAGATACAACAGTAGCTAAAATGTATCATAAGTATGGAAAGGTTATTTCACCAATGGGTAGAGTCACTACTGCTCATGTAAAACTCTGTGAACTGTATGCATAACAGGTGTGCGATTTACGTTTAGTAATTATAGGAAATGATAATTAAAAATCGTGCTAACAGGGAAACCTCAGCGAGTAAAGTCGGTGGTAATCCTGTGCCAAGCCTCAACATATTCTTCTTAAGAATAGGAGGATATGTACTATAGAAATTTTAACGACTCAAGAAAAAATTAATGGGTACGAACGATATTTAATTGATAAAAATGGAAATATTTATGATACAAAAAGAGATAAATATATGTGTCAATGGGTAGATACTGTTGGATATTATCAATGTATTTTAAAAGATTCTGATAATAAAAGGCACTATAAACGTGTTCATAGGTTGGTAGCCGAAACGTTTATGCCAAATCCCGATAATTTACCACAAGTAAATCATAAAGATGGGAATAAATTGAATAACGATATCAGAAATCTTGAATGGTGTACAAACAGTGAAAATACCCAACATGGCTATGATAAAGGATTATATAGGTATAAGTCAAGATGTCACGCAATAAATGTTTATAATAAATCAGGCAAATACATAAAAACATTTAAATCAATACGCAGTATGTGTAAAGAATTAGGTTTAAACCGTAAGACTGTGACTATGATCTTAAAAGGAGAAAAGGTAACTAATAATTATAATTATTTATTTGAATATGTTGAGGAAGGTCAATCGACTATCGAAAGCATAGCTTAATAAGCGAAGAAGTTAGTAGAGTAGATTTAAAGATAAGCATTAAATCGAAGTGCAGAGCGTGATGATGAGAGTGGTGACTCGGAGCGAAGATATAGTCAGAGACAGTATCCAGTGTAGAAATACACATCTGTCTTGTGTAGAGCATTTCTTTCTCCTTGGTATGAACGAGGAGGAATGGAACCAGAAGATGAAAATGATGAGCCAATCTTTGTATCAAGATTCAATATTGGTGCAGTATCATTGCATCTTCCTATGATTCTTGCAAAAGCAAGACAAGAAAACAAAGATTTTCATGAAGTTCTTGATTATTATCTCGAAATGATCAGAAAACTTCATCAGAGAACTTATGATTATTTAGGCGAAATGAAAGCATCAACCAATCCTCTTGGCTATTGTGAAGGTGGTTTTCTGGGTGGACATTTGAAACCGACAGACAAGATTAAGCCTTTATTAAAACCCATGACTGCATCATTTGGCATTACTGCATTGAACGAACTGCAGCAATTATACAATGGCAAATCACTTGTAGAAGATGGTGAATTCGCATTAGAAACACTAAAATATATTGATGCAAAGGTTAAAGAATTCAAAAAAGAAGATGGTTGGCTGTATGCAATTTATGGTACGCCGGCAGAAAATCTCTGTGGGCTTCAGGTAAAGCAGTTCCGCAAGAAATACGGAATCATTCCTGGAGTATCAGACAGAGAATATGTAAGCAATAGTTTTCATTGCGGTGTTTGGGAGGATATCACTCCAATTCAAAAACAAGATATAGAACATAGATTCTGGAATTATATTGAAGGAGGTCGTATCCAGTATTGCAAATATCCTATTGGATACAACATTGATGCAATTAAAACATTAGTTAGACGAGCAATGTCAATGGGATTTTATGAGGGAGTAAACTTGTCACTTGCATATTGCAATAACTGTGGACATGAAGAGTTGAATATGGATGTATGCCCTCATTGTGGAAGTAATGATTTAACAAAAATCGAGAGAATGAATGGATACCTTTCTTATTCAAGAGTTCACGGAGATACGCGATTAAATGACGCAAAAATGGCAGAAATTGCAGATAGAAAAAGTATGTAAAAATAAAGTGGGCTATTTTAAAATAGTCCACTGAATGAAAGGATGTTAATTAAATTTGAAATATCACGATATAACTCATGATGACATGATGAACGGAACGGGATTACGAGTTTGTCTATGGTGTTCTGGATGTGATCATCACTGTCGGAACTGTCAGAACCCTATTACTTGGAATCCGAATGACGGAGTTCAATTTGACGAATCGGCAAAAAAGGAAATATTTGATGAATTATCAAAAGACTATATTGCCGGTATTACATTTACTGGTGGCGATCCATTATATTCACAAAATCTTAAAGACGTTTTGGATTTGATTACAGATTTACGTTCAAAATATCCAATAAGTAGAAAAACAGATACAATATATAGAGAAAATTATAACTCAAAACACAATATATTGATTAAAAACTCGGATGAAATCCGTCTTTCATATCCAGAAAAAACAATCTGGTTATATACAGGATACACATGGGAACAGATTATGTATCCAGTTGTTACAGACAATTTTAATCCAGAACGAGACAAACTTTTGAAAATGCGCCGAGATATTGTAAAGCAGTGTGATGTTCTCGTAGATGGGAGATATGAAGAGGATAAACGGGATATTACATATCACTGGGCGGGCAGTACAAATCAGAGAGTAATCGATGTACAAGAATCATTAAAACAAAATCAGGTGGTTTTATGGAAGAGCAGTTAAAGAAGAAAGACAGATTATATTTTGCGAGAATTATTCCATCAGTAGGTATTTATGATGTATGTGATGTAATTGTAAGAACGGCGACAGACAATTGGTTTGTCGCCTGTGATAAAAAAGATAAACATGCCTATCTATTTTCTAACAACGAATTAGGTAAAACCGTGTTTACGTCACGATTAGAAGCTTTAGAAAAAGTAACCGAAGCTGAAAAGAATAAGAAAATTATTAGTGAAGATACATATTATGAAGAATTTTAGGAGGTAAATCATTGGCAGCATATCTTATGAAATATAAAGGGATTTATAGGTTAATGGCACATATTGATCAGAATACAAATGATTTTCCTCGTGACGAAAGAGGGAATATTGATTCTGATGACGTGTACATCAAGTGTGCTTATGGAAATCAGATTTATCATTATGGACGTTCTACATTGATGGCGTATATTCCATCACTCGGAAGAGGGCATAATATTTTGTATGCATTAGCGAAAGAATTATGTGAAGTCAAAGAGAGAATTCCATATGAAGAATTGTATTTATTATTAGAACAGCAAGGTAAAATTTGGAATATTGTAGAAAATGATAAAGAAATTGAATTTAAATTTTATGCAAAAGATATTGAGTTGATTGCTAAATATTTGAAACCGCAAACTGGCGGAGCCAATATTAGCCCATTTAGTAGCAGAAATTTGCCTAAAAGAAAGTATGATATAGGCTCAACGGATTTGCAAGAATATAAAGAAATAATCAATAAAATTGCAAAAGGCAACATTCTTATCATAAAGAACCTGACGAGCCAATTTTTGAGTGATATTTTGAAAAAAGATAAAGCGTATAGACGAGTAGATGTTAATGCTGATATGAAAAAGAAGATGTTAAAAGGGAAAGAGTATATTCATTATATTGGCAAATGGAATGAGTACATTAAATTCTTAAAGGAGAATATTTAGATGAAAGAGTATAGATTACATAAGAACTGTACACATGAAATCTTAATCAAGAATGGATTTAAAAAATATGGACAAGTTTATCGACTGAATGTTCCTTTGTATGAATATAAAAATTATCCAACTGTATCGGCTGAATTTCAAGTTAGCTTTCCAAATACATTCGAATACGAAGTAGTTGACAATAATTCAGAGAATATTTATGTGTCATTTTACAACCCAACAGAAGCAGATAAAAAGAATAATTTAGTATTGAAAAAGGTAAAAAGAAATTTAAAAAAGAAGTTAAAAGAATTTATTAAACTAGAAATTATTCAGGAGGTATAAAACAAATGAAACGAATTGCAAAATTTCAGAAAGTAAGTTACGAGCAGTTTACAGAAGGATGGATCGATACTTTTGGTGCTACCAATGCAGCAGAAATCAAGACGATTTACGATCATATCAAACTTCCAAAGCGTGCTACTTCAGGATCGGCAGGATATGATTTCTATGCACCGGTGACATTGACAATGAAACCAGGGGAAACTGTGAAAGTTCCTACAGGAATCCGTGTGGAGATGGAAGAAAATTGGGTTCTAAAATGTTATCCGAGAAGCGGTCTTGGATTCAAATATCGTCTGCAATTAAATAATACGGTTGGAATTATTGACAGCGATTACTTTTACTCTGATAATGAGGGACATATTTTCGCAAAGATCACAAATGATACAAACGAAAATAAAACCGTTGAGATTCCAGAAGGAACAGGATTTATGCAGGGAATCTTTGTGGAATATGGAATCACAGTTGACGATGATGTAATGGACGTGAGAAACGGTGGTTTTGGAAGTACAGGAAAATAGATACGGGGAGGTATATAAAAATGAATAGGTTGAAAGAATTGAACGTATTTTCGGGGGGGGGGTAATCCCTTTGAATAATAGAAGAACATTATTAAAATCGTATATTTGGAATTATGTTGTGTCTAATTCAGGCAAAGTTACTCTTGAAAATAGTATCAAAGGTGATGTTGATTTGGAATTGATTGGAAATAGTGTGCAACCTACTACGACTGGGAAAAATATATTTGATGAGAGCAAGGCGGTAACTGGAAGAATAAATCCAGACAATGGTGAACTATTACCTGAAACATCTTATATCTCGAGTGATTATATAGAGGTGCAAGAAGGCGAAACATATTTTCAATCTGGTAGCGGAGATGGATATTATAGGGCTTTTTACGATATGAATAAGAAGTTTACGAGTATTCCAACAAAAGGAGTATTTAAAATTACAGTTCCAGTTGGAAGTAAGTTTTTACGCATATCTGGGAGAAAAGAAAGATTTGGAGATTGGCAACTTGAAAAAGGCGATAAAGCAACTCCATATGAACCATACACCGGACTTAAACCATCGCCTAGCCCAGAGTATCCGCAGGAAATCAAAAATGTTGGGAAGTGGAATGAAGAAAAGCAGAAGTATGAAATTGATGTGAAAGTCACTGGGAAGAATTTGTTTAATGCGGAAAAAGCAAGAGATATTACAAACTGGATAATCAGAGATGGAGACGGTTATGCAAAATTTCCAATCCGTGTTGGAAAAGGGAATAAAGTTACATTTTCTTACATGGAAAAGCTAACGGCAGGAAAAGGCTTTCATCTCGGAATTACGCAGAGCGAGATGAGTCCTATTAGTGCATGGCTGTATCGCAACGTGGAAATAAGTTTGAGCAATAATAAATTTACCGTTGTAGCAACAGAAGATTATATATATTTAGCATGCACAAAAATCGGCATTCAAAAATTTGCGGACACTATCCAAACTTTACAAGTGGAGATAGGAAGTGAACAGACACCTTACAAGCCGTACACCGAACAAACCCTCACACTCACGTCAGACCGCCCAATTACCAAATGGGACAAGTTAGTCGAGCAGGGTGGAGAGTATGGAATTATGTACAATTCCAAACATATGCTTTTAAACGGTAGCGAAGACTGGGTAAAAAGCTCAATTAATAATGTATTTTATCTAAAAAGTTTTAAAGGTCTCCCAAACTCGTATGAGATTTTTTGTGATAAATTAAAAAAATTTTAGGGGATCAGTTAATGTAATTGAATTAAACTGCATTTTAGCAAATAAAACAAACTTATATATATGCATTGACGGAATTACAGATATAGGAACATTAAAAACATGGCTATCTGAAAATAATCTTGAAGTTTATTATAATTCAAAAGAATCGCAATTCGTTCCCCTCTCAGAATCCGAACAGACACAGCTTAGGAATTTGCACAGCTATAATGGCACAACGAATATCACGGTAGACAGCAGAGAAGTACCATGTGGAATCAATGTAGCATATAAGCAAAAGAAATAATGGAGAAACACATATGGAGATATTACTTATTTTGGTAGTATCAGCAGTAATTACATACCTATTATTTTGCTTTACAGGTGGCAAAGAAATCCTATTAGACGAGATGATATATTTTCTGATCACGGACATTTTCATATCGTTATTTCTAATAGGGTTTTATGCCCTATTTATAGGTAATTGGCTGATGAAAATAGTATAAATAGCAAATGATATATAAGGAGTGATAGATTGAATAAAACAGAAAGAATCAAAGAATTAACAAAAATGCTAAATGAATACAGAAATGCGTATTATAACGAATCAGAGTCAATTATATCCGATTATGAGTACGATAAACTATATGACGAACTGGAAAAGTTAGAGAATGAAACTGGACTTTCATTCGCAAATTCACCTACGAAAACTGTTGGATTTCAAGTGAAATCTGAGTTGAAAAAGATTAAACATTCTCATCCAATGCTTTCTCTTGATAAAACAAAGTCAGTAGATGATCTAAGGAAATTTGCAGGTGACAAAGATTGTATTTTGAGTCTGAAGATGGATGGATTGACTTGTCTTTTGACATATGAAAACGGGTCATTAGTACAGGCAGAAACCCGTGGCAATGGTGATATTGGTGAACTCATCACACATAATGCAAATGTATTTGAAAATATTCCTCTTACAATTGAGTATAAAGGTCATTTCGAAATTGAAGGTGAAGCAATTATTACATATGACGATTTTGAAAAGATTAATAAAGTTCTCCCAGAAGATAAGAAATATAAAAATCCGAGAAATTTAGTTTCTGGATCTGTACGACAATTAGATAATAGAATTGCAGCACAAAGACATATTAAATTTGTTGCATGGAAAGTGCCAACAGAAGTTTGCTCAAATTCATTTTTGAATAGATTAAAATATGCGAAAGAACTTGGATTCGAAATTGTACCGTTGTTTACATATTCAGGCAAAAGTAATGATAAAGAAAATCTTCCAGAAATGATTGAGTCGTTAAAAATAAAAGCACATGATCATGGTTATCCTATCGATGGCTTGGTGATGACGTATAACGATATTCAGTATGGGGAATCATTAGGTCTTACTGGACATCATCCAAGACACTCTGTTGCTTATAAATTTTACGATGAAGAATTTGAAACGACATTAAATAATATCGAATGGACAATGGGCAAAAGTGGCTGTTTAACTCCAACGGCTGTATTTGAACCAGTGGAGATTGATGGAACTATAGTGGAACGTGCTTCATTACATAATATGAGTATTTTTAAGGATTTGGAATTATCACATGGAGATACAATTACTGTATTCAAGGCTAATCAAATTATCCCGCAAGTATCAGATAATCTCGACCGTACATTAAACAACTTATGTATTCCACCTAGTACATGTCCAATCTGTGGAGGGAAAACAGAGATTGTTAAAGATAATGACACAGAGGTTCTTATGTGCTCTAACTCTAATTGTAAAGGTAAACTGTTGGGTAAATTATCCGCATTTGTAAGTCGAAATAAAATGAATATTGACGGGCTTTCAGATGAAACGCTCTCTAAATTTATTGCTAGAGGTTGGTTGACGTGCTTCTCAGATATTTATAATCTAAAGGATTATTATATCCATATGATTAATATGTCTGGGTTTGGAAGAAAGTCAATTGATAAATTAATTGATTCAATTGAGAAGAGTAGAAGTGTAGAGTTGAATAGATTTATTGCTGCTTTGTCTATTTCGGGAGTAGGAGATAGCACAGCCAAAGATATTTCTAAACACTGTGAATACGACTTTGACACATTTGTAATGAGATTAATTGATAAATATAACTGGAGTGTCATTGATGGTATTGGAGAAAAAACTAGTCAACAGATCAATGAATGGATTGATGACAGTGGTAATAGAGAAGATTTTAGAAAATTATTACAAGCCATTATTCCGGTAAATCTAAACACAAATGATAACACAGACCAAAGCCTTGCGGTCAAGAATTTTGTTGTTACAGGAGACGTGACACAATTCAAAAATAGGAAAGAATTGCAGAAATTCATTGAGAGCAAAGGAGGAAAAGTGACTGGGTCTGTCACATCAAAGACGAACTGGCTGATCAACAATGATGTGGAATCAACATCTTCAAAGAATAAAAAAGCGAGGGAACTTGGGATTCCAATCATTTCCGAGAAAGACTTTTTAGAGATGGTGAATGTATAAATAATCATGTTGAAATTACACTACTTTGATGATATACTATTAGTGTATTAAGAAAAAGAATAGTATATTGATTATGATGTAAACGTACATTTAGCGATCATTGTGAAAGCGCTGACAGATAATAAGAACCGTACTGCATCCAATGTCCGCAACGCCTTCACAAAAGGTAGTGGAAATGTTGGGACTCCGGGATGCGTTTCTTTCATGTTTGATGAGAAA
>SKEW01000132.1_pt1 | contig 92070 bp, 47 predicted proteins | sample 4841441 | NCBI WGS metagenome assembly SKEW01 (sample SAMN11008799, study PRJNA524170) | human gut metagenome | isolation source: fecal sample from pouch patient p41 | place: Israel: Tel-Aviv | reverse complement strand
AAGCTTCCATCGCTCTTCGTTCGACTTGCATGTGTTAAGCACGCCGCCAGCGTTCGTCCTGAGCCAGGATCAAACTCTCCAAGATATCTTGAAGCTATTTGAATAGCTCATTATTTGTTGTCGTTACATTGAAGTAACTTTGAATTATGGTTGGTTTTGACTGTGTCAAAACCCGCACTCTGGCATATGTTCAATCGTATTGATTGATTACCTATCATTGTTCAGTTTTCAAAGATCTGTGCCCCTTCATATGGGGTACTTGAATATAATAACATTTTCATATACTCATGTCAACAAAATTTGGACAAATTTTACTACAAATTTCAGAAAATTTTTACCATTATTTTTGCACAATTTCACGGCCTAATTTTACAGATTTGAAACTTGAGTTATATCACTCTTTTAGACATATCATATAAGGAGAATTTAAAGCAAAAAGAAGCCGCAACAAGAATACATATCGCATTCTGTTGCGGCTTCTTTCCTATATAACAGTGTAATTATAGAATCCCTTATTTGCGTTTCAACACTGTATATTAAAAACTTTTATATATAAGGTATTGCATCTGCATGCCCTATACAACAAAAGTTATACATATAAAGATTTAGTCATATATGTATTAGATAATTAGTTATCTGTTTGAATCGCTTCACGAAGGTTGATTTCGTGCATATCGCCAACAGAAGGTTCTTCTGCAGACATATTCTTCACAGTTTGTTTTGTAGCAAACCAAACTGCTTCGTTCATGTAATAACGCAATTCTTCATTAGATACATGTTCTTGATCTTGAGCCATGATATCAAGCATAGCATCTTCCAATGCTTGTGCTTCTTCATCAGTCAAAGGACCGCCAACGGCCTTTTGTTTTTGAAGCAATTCATTCATGCGATCAACCATGCTGCGCAATACATTGTAACCATAGCTATTTGTGTAACCTTGGTCCTTATCATATTTAGGGAATGTGTAATAGCTATACTCGTTTTTATTACGGTTTTCACCATTCCAGTTCAATGCAGTTTCTTGGCCATGTACATAACCTAAAGAATGTTTACGGAAATAATCAGCATAATTATGCTTATCTTTAGAATGTAACCATTTAGCTTCTTCTTTAGTTAACGCTTGATGATTATTCTTTTTGCTTTCAGCTAAAGCAATATGTTTTTCCGCATTTTCCCATGCTTTCACAAATTCATGGATACCTTGCACAGCCTGAGGGCTAGCCACAGGAACCAAGACAACAGAACCTGTTGTAGGCACTTTAGCTGGATTTGGTAAAAGCAATGGATCATCAAATGTAGCAGATGCCGCATTAACATGGAATACGCCACTGCCGAATAATACTGCCGCTGTGAAAGCAAGCAAAGTGGATTTTTTCATTATATATTCCTCTTTTCTATCAACGAATTAAATCGGGTGAGAGGACCCCCAAAAGGGAATCCTCAACCCGTAATGTTCAGCATGAACGTATTATAAACCTAGTCTTGCCATCATTGCAGCAATATTAGCTTTCATTTGTTCATTTTCAGCTTTCAAATCAGCTACTTCACCTTTTAATCCTTGATTTTCAGCTTTCATTGCAGCAAGTTCACGTTGCATTGCATATGTAGAACTGATAGGTCCTTTACGATAACGATCTGCAGTTTCTGCTTCGCCGTCTCTGTTACCTACTTTCCAAGTTACACCAGCATTTGCCATCATATGGCTATTGCTGCCTGCCCAAGCAACACCAGCATGTAACATCATGGATTCATTTTTGTAATGAGCCACACCTAATGCCAATGCGGAGTCACCACGGTAGTTACCGTAACCTGCCATGATTTGAGTAGGTTCGTAAGGGTCATAAGCCATAGGTTTCAATGCGGACAACGCGGAGGACATCGCACCAACTTGACGAACTTCGTTTACAACATTATTCATGCTGTTTGCAACACGATTAAGTTGGGAACCATTAACAGCATCAGTAGAAGTGGAGCTAATTTCGCCTGGAGCTACGTTAGTAATCTTATTACCACCGTTATTCAAACCAGAGCTTGTTAAGGATACGCTGCCACCACCATTATTTTTGATTGTGATACCGTTACCGTTTGTCACAGTTGTATGACCAGAGTTATCCATAGTTGTAATGGAATTGATACCAGTAATATCTTTTGCCAAACGAACATTCAAGCTACCGTTGTTGTCAGAGATAACACCGATATTGTTTGCAGTGGAAAGTTTGCTTTCATCAGTAACGCCACCTTTAACAGTCACTTTTTGACCTAAGTCGCGATGGAATTCACCTTTATCACCTGCAAAGTCTAAACCAGCTTTCTTAAGGCCGTCGATACCTTTCTTCAAGTCGCCGATGTTAGCACCGTTTGTTAAGCTGCTGCTATTATCAGCGATATTGTTGATATCTTCGCCTTCGGCATAACCACTTGCCATGTTAACTACTTTATTACCACCATTGTCCAAGCCGTCCTTAGTCAATGTTACTGCACCAGTACCATCTTTAGGGGAACCTTGACCTGCTGGAGGTGTAGTAATGGCAACACCGTTGCTGCTAACAGTAGTAGTTACTTTTTCATTACCCATGCCGGATGTAACTACCATGCCATCTGCAGTTGTTCTAGTGCTCTTATCCTTTTTATCAGTAGTTACAACACCATCAGCAGTCAATTCAGTGGCCTTAGTTGGATTATCTACAAGTACACCTTTAGCTGTTGTTTGAGTTGTATTATTTTGATTATCGGATACTTTCACATTACCTGCAGTAAGAGCAGTTGTATTACCTAATGTATCAGTGCTTGTAACACCTACACCATTTGTTACAGTAGAGAATTTCTTATCGTCAGTAGTGGTAATCACACTGCGTAAGTTCAAGTCTTCTTTGATATCTACAGTGTATGTTTTGGACTTATCCGCATTTGTTGTAGATGTTACAGTTGTATTACCGCTATCGCCAGCTTTCACTGTTGTAGTTGCTGCCGCCATGCTGCTCTTCAACTGTTGAACGTTAACTGCATCTGTATCATTTACACCAGCTGCCACGTTAGTAATCTTTTGATTATTTGCGTTTAAGCCTTCGTTGGAGATATATGTTTTACCACCAACAGACACGCCTTTATTATCAAGAACGACTTGTTTGTTTGGATCGGAACCAACAGTTACGGAATCAAGACCTTTAAGGTTCTTAGCGAGTTTAACGTTCAAGTTACCGTTTTCATTAACTACGCCAATGTTACCATTTGAAAGTTTAGAAGTATCAGCTTCGCCACCTTTGAGTTCCAATGTTTGACCGAGGTCTTTATGGATAGCTTCACCGGAGTCGCCTTTGAAGTTCAAGCCTTTCTTAGTCAAGTCTTCAGTGTTTTTATCAATTTTGTTGTCTACAACTTTCAATTGATCTTCTGTTGCAGCTTGACCATTAGTGATCTTATTAGGATCCCAAGTTCTGTTAGTCAAATCGTTAACAGTACCAGAACCACCATTGATAGTTACCTTGCCGGAGTTGATAGTACCGTTTGTACCATTGATACTTACAGCATTAGCACCTTCACCGGCTCTAATGATACCTGTTGTACCATCGAAATGAACTGATGTGCTACCAGAGCCCAATGTCACTGTATCTTTCAAGTTTACAGTATATGTTTTAGCCTTTGTAATAAGATCTTCATCTTCCTTAACATCGATATTCTTACCAGATTTCACCTTAGTATCGGACGCAGCTTTTACTTCGTTCAATTGTTTAAGGTTGACAGCATCACTATCTTCTGTACCAGCTTTAACATTTTTGATTTGCGTATTGTTAGCATTGAAGCCGTTGTTTGTAACAAATGTATTACCGCCAATTGTCAAACCATTGTTGTTGATAGTTGTTTGACCAGTTGTTACGCTGTTCAATCCTGTTAAGTCTTTTGCAAGTTTAACATTCAACTTACCGTTTTCGGATACAACACCGATATTGTTGTCAGACAATTTAGCTTTATCAGTAATGCCACCTACAACATCCAATGTTTGACCAAGATCTTTATGGATTACTTCACCAGAATCAGCTTGGAAGTTCAAGCCTTTCTTACTGTTGTCTGTAACTTTTTGATCTACAGATTTCAATTGATCTTCTGTTGCAGCTTGACCGTTAGTGATGTTATTAGGATCCCAAGTTCTGTTAGTCAAGTTGTTTACAGTACCGTTTGCACCGTTAACTAGAACTTTACCAGCATTGATGTTACCTGTTACACCATCGATTGCCACTTTACCAGCATTGATTGTGCTGTTCACACCATTGATAGTCACTGCGTTAGCGCCGTTACCAGCTTTTACGATACCAGTTGTACCGTCAATATTAACAGCTGTATCGCCAGAACCTAATGTTACAGTGTCTTTCAACGCTACTGTGTAAGTTTTAGCTTTTGTTACAGCATCTACAGTTTCATCAACATTGATGTTTTTGCTACCTTCTACTTTTGTATTAGATGCAGCTTTTACATCGTTCAATTGTTTAACATTTACAGCATCATTATCTTCCACGCCAGCTGTTACGTTTTTAATTTGCGTATTGTTAGCGTTGAAGCCATTATCTGTAACGAATTGTTTGTTGTTGATTGTCAAGCCATCGTTGTTGATAGTTGTTTGACCAGTTGTTACGCTGTTCAAGCCTGTTAAGTCTTTTGCAAGTTTAACATTCAACTTACCGTTTTCGGATACAACACCGATGTTATTGTCAGACAATTTAGATTTTTCAGTAATGCCACCTACAACATCCAATGTTTGACCAAGGTCTTTATGAATTAATTCGCCAGAGTCAGCTTGGAAGTTCAAGCCTTTCTTAGTCAAGTCAGCGCTGTTATCAGTGATTTTCTTATCAACAATTTTCAATTGGTCTTCTGTTGCAGCTTGACCACTTGTGATATTTGCAGGATCCCAAGAGATATTTGTCAAGTTGTTTACAGTACCGTTTGCACCATTAACTAGAACTTTACCGGAAGTGATATTACCAATTGCACCATCAATTGCAACTTTACCAGCATTGATTGTGCTGTTTACGCCGTTAATAGTTACTGCGTTAGCGCCGTCACCAGCTTTTACGATACCTTTTGTACCGTCGATGTTGACTGCATTATTACCGGAACCTAATGTTACAGTGTCTTTCAATGCAACTGTGTAAGTTTTAGCTTTTGTTACATTATCTACAGTTTCATCAACATTGATGTTTTTGCTACCTTCTACTTTTGTATTAGATGCAGCTTTTACATCGTTCAATTGTTTAACATTTACAGCATCGTTGTCTTCTACACCAGCAGTTACATTTTTGATTTGTGTATTGTTAGCATTGAAGCCATTTGCTGTAACGAATTGTTTGTTGTTAATTGCCAAACCATCGTTGTTGATAGTTGTTTGACCAGTTGTTACGCTGTTCAAGCCTGTTAAGTCTTTTGCAAGTTTAACATTCAACTTACCATTTTCGGATACCACACCGATATTGTTGTCAGACAATTTAGATTTTTCAGTAATGCCACCTACAACATCTAATGTTTGACCAAGATCTTTATGAATTAATTCGCCAGAATCAGCTTGGAAGTTCAAGCCTTTCTTAGTCAAGTCAGTGCTGTTGTCAGTGATTTTCTTATCAACAGATTTCAATTGATCTTCTGTTGCAGCTTGACCGCTTGTGATATTTGCAGGATCCCAAGTTGTATTAGTCAAGTTGTTTACAGTACCTGTAGTACCATTGACAGTCACTTTACCGGAGTTGATAGTGCCGTTTGTACCATTGATAGTCACAGCATTAGCACCGTCACCAGCTTTCACGATACCTGTAGTACCGTTGATGTTAATTGCTTTATCGCCGGAACCTAAAGTTACATTGTCTTTCAATGCTACTTTATAAGTTTTAGCGTGTGTATTAGGGTCTACTGTGGAATCAACATTGATGTTTTCGCTACCTTCTACTGTAGTGTTAGACGCATTTTTAACTTCGTTCAATTGATTCAAGTTAACTGCATCATTACCATCAGTACCAGCTTTTACGTTTTTGATTTGTGTGTTGTTAGCATCAAAACCGTTAGCTGTAACGAATTTATTACCACCAATTGTTAAACCTTCGTTATTAATTGTTGTAGCACCAGTTGTTACACTTGTTAAGCCAGTCAACTCTTTAGCAAGTTTAACATTCAACTTACCGTTTTCAGATACCACGCCGATGTTATTGTCAGACAATTTAGCTTTATCGGAAGTACCACCTACAACATCTAATGTTTCGCCAAGATCTTTATGAATGCTTGTAGCGTCATCGCCTTTGAAGTTCAAGCCCTTCTTAGTCAAGTTACTACCATTGTCAGTAATTTTCTTATCAACAGATTTCAATTGATCTTCTGTTGCAGCTTGGCCGCTTGTGATGTTATTAGCATCCCAAGTTTTGTTAGTCAAGTTGTTTACAGTACCGTTAGCACCATTAACAAGAACTTTACCGGAATTGATATTGCCTGTTACACCGTTAATCGCTACGTTACCAGCTTTAATTGTGCTGTCTGTACCGTTGATAGTCACAGCATTGTTGCCTTCGCCGGCTTTCACAATACCTTTTGTACCGTCGATATTAACAGCTGTATTGCCGGAACCCAATGTTACTGTATCTTGTAAACCAACTGTGTAAGTCTTAGCTTTAGTAAGTGGATCTTCAGAATCAGTTACATTGATGTTTTTGCCAGCTTTTACAACAGTTTTAGCTGCAGCTGCGTTGTTAGATACTTCTTTCAACTGTTTAAGGTTAACTGCGTGGTTATCCTCTGTACCAGCTTTCACGTTTGTGATTTGAGTATCGTTAGCATTGAAGCCGTTACTTGTAACAAATGTGTTACCACCGATTGTCAAGCCATTGTTGTTAATAGTTGTAGCACCAGTTGTTACACTGTTCAAACCTGTCAAATCTTTAGCAAGTTTAACATTCAATACGCCGTTGTTATTAACTACGCCGATATTATTTTCTGAAAGTTTAGATGCATCAGCTTGACCGCCAGAGATTTTCAATGTTTGGCCAAGGTTTTTATGAATTGCAGTTCCTGCATCGCCTTGGAAGTCCAACCCTTTTTCTACGATTTCAGTTTTTGTAGTATCAATTTTATTGTCTACTACTTTTAATTGATCTTCTGTAGCAGCTTGACCATTAGTAATAGCATTAGGATTCCAAGTTCTGTTAGTCAATTCGTTAACAGTACCTGTAGTACCATTGATAGTTACTTTACCGGAGTTGATAGTACCATTTGTGCCGTTGATAGTCACAGCATTATCGCCAGTGCCAGCTTTCACGATACCTGTTGTACCGTTGATATTGATAGCTGTATTACCTGTGCCTAATGTTACTTCATCTTTCAAGCCTACAGTATATGTTTTAGCTTTAGTTACATTGTCGATGCTTTCATCAACTTTAATGTTTTTACCTTCAGCTACCTTTGTATTTGCTGCAGATGCACTGTTGGATACTTCTTTCAATTGTGCCAAGTTTACTGCATCGCTGTCGATTGTACCACGAGCAACGTTAGTAATCTTATTACCACCATTATCCAAGCCAGTTTTAGTAAGGGATACAGATGCATTGTTTGTAGCACCGTTGCTGATAGTTACACCGTTAGAAGTAACTTTTGTATCACCTACAGTTACGCTATTCAAACCTTTAAGGTCTTTAGCCAAACGAACTTTCAAGTCGTTAGAGCCATCAGATACAACACCGATATTGTCTTCAGCAGTCAATTTGGATGCGTCTGTAATGCCACCTTTAACGTTAACTTGTTCACCAAGTTTTTTATTGATTACATTACCGGAGTCAGCACCGAATTTCATGCCTTTATTGATCAATTCTTCTTTAGTCTTGAACAATTGGCTGCCATTGATAGCATCTGTGGATGTAGCTGTTACAGCACCGTCTTTTACATTTGTAATAGTAGTGCCATTAGCGCCTTCCAATGTTACCTTAGTTTTATCAACAACACCGTTATTGATGTCATATTTAACAGCACGATCTGTCAATTTATCTACAGAAGTCTTGGATGCAATGTTATTGATTGTAACTTGCTCTTTAACGCCTGCATGGTTTTTATCCTCTACAGTCAAGGATACTTCACCATTGTCGTTTACCTTATAGGAACCGTCAGCACTGGAGTTTCTTACAAGACGATAGTCAGTTGCACTGCTACCTTGTTGAGTAATTTGTTCGCTAACTTTTTTCAATTGATCTTCAGTCGCAGCACGACCGGATACGATAGATGTGGAATCCCAGTTTTTATTGCTCAAGTTAGTTACATAATTACCAGTTTCGCTTGCATTTTTCGTATTTTGAACAGTTTGAGCACCCATTACAACAGCACCAGCAGTCACTCTGCCTGCAGTACCATCAAGAACTACTTGATTGTTACCGCTACCCAATGTCACTTTGTTGTTCAAACGAAGATCATATTTAGCACCTTCAGTGCTTGTAGCAGGAGTCGTTGTCAATTTGAGGTTATCATCGGAAACAGTTACTTTTGAATGTTTGCCTGCTTCGATTTTTACATCATGCAATTGGCTACCATTTACAGCATCTGTAGAAGTAGAGGATACTTCACCGGCTTTCAAGTTAGTAATTGTAGTACCGCCTTGGCCTTCCAAAGTAACCTTGTTTTTATTAACAGTTGTACCATTAAGATCATATTTAACAGCACGTTCTGTCAATTTATCCAATTCAGTTTTGGATGCGATATTGTTGATTGTTACCGTATTAGCAGGGTTGTTAGGATGAGCTTCATCTTTAACTTTTAAATCAACTTTGTTGTTTTCTACAGAGTAAGAACCATCTGCAGAATTTGTATTGTTAATCAAACGGTAATCTGTTTTCGCTGCATTAGTAGTCTTGATTTCATCAGACACTTTCTTCAACTGATCTTCAGTTGCTGCGCGACCAGATGTGATTGTAGGGTTTTGAACATTCCATTCTTTGTTGTCCAAACCAGTTACATAGTTTTTATTGTCGCTATGTTTACCTACACGAACAGAACCTGCAGTTACGCTGTTCAAACCTGTTAGGTCTTTTGCCAACTTAACATTAAGGTTGCCGTCTTTAGCTACAACACCGATGTTGTTGTCAGATAAAGCACCTGTAGCGCCACCAGTAATACCTAAAGTATCGCCAAGTTGTTTATTGATTTTAACATTATTATCGCCTTGGAAGCTCAAGCCTTTAGCGATTTTATTAGTGTTATTTGTGATATTAGTAGTATTAATATCTTGTTGCTCTTTAGAAGCAAGGTTCGTCAACTTAACTTGTTTAGGGTTGGAACCGTCAGCATCAGCAACAGTCAATGTCATGCTACCATCAGCAGCTACTTTATATTCACCGTTGCTACCAGCTGCAGGGTTTGCAATCAAGCGGTAGTCAGTTTTGGAAAGACCGTTAGAGATTTTAGAGATATCAACATCGAATGTTTGATTGTCATTACGTGTCAATGTCAATCTTTTACCGTCATTGGATACTGTACCGGATGTAACATAAGTATTTTTCAAACCTGTTACTTCAGCAGTCAAACCGTTTGTACCGGTCATGTTAATCTTGCCATTACCGTTTGCTTCATAAGTAGCAGCACCACGTTGTAAGTATTTATCGTATTTAGCCGCAATACGAGAGATATCACCGATATTAGCCGCATTTGTTAATGTATCGCCACCGGATTTTACATTAGTGATTTGATTACCGCCAGCATTGATACCTCTTGTGCTCATGGATACATTACCTGTTGTAACGGAGTTGAAGCTTGCGTCATCAACAGTTGCAACCGTAACATTATCTCCGGAGCCTTCTAATGCAATATTTTTACCAGCTTTAAAGTTAACTGTACGATTAGGCGCTTTTACATCTTTTAGCTTTCTACCGTCAACTTGAAGTTCCCAACCTTGATTTACGGATTGAATTGCTTCATGAACGGTATTTTTACCTGTATCACCAATGTTAGTCATAGTGATAGTACCGTTTTGGTCAACCTTAGCATTACCGCCCAAGATATTCTTAGTGCTGTTAGCTACATTGCCCACTGCATTAGCAACACCATATAATTGGCTGCCATTAATAGCATCTGTAGATTGTGCATTCACACGACCAGCAGCTACGTTAGTGATTGTACGTTTTGTAGAATTGTTACCAACGCTAACTGTGGAATCAGCAGTACCACCGGCATAGTTATATTTTAAGCCGTTAATAGTTTCACTAGCAGTGCTCACAGGGGCCGCTGTTTCAGATTTAGCACCTAACGCAACACCACGAACGTTATTTACTGTCGCATTGCTACCGAGAGCTAAGCCTTCGTTGGCTTGAACACTTGCTTCACTACCGATTGCTACAGCATCTGTTACTTCTTTTTGAGCTTTAAGTTTAGTGATTAATTCAGGATTATCTTTATAAACACTACGATCACGTACACGTTCTAATGTACCTGCTTGAGCGCTTACGCCCAATGCGATGGAACGAGAACCAGTTGCTTGTGCATCATCACCGATAGCCACAACATTTTTCTTGTCCCCATCTTGAGTGCTCAAAGCACTAGCTTCACGCCCCATAGCAATAGAGCCGTAACCTTCAGAATGAGCATTGTTACCGATAGCTGTAGAACGTTCACCCAATGCCCATGCAGCATTACCGGCTGCTACAGAAGATCCGCCCAATGCATACGTATCATTACCCAATGCCACGCCGGAACCACCATGAGCACGCGCAGAATTACCTACAGCAACGGAGTTATTTACTTTATATTGAGGGTCATTTTGAATACCGGATTCAGCATTATTACCAATAGCAATGCCGTCCATTGCACGAGTTTTGGCATTGTTACCAAGAGCAACCCCGTTATCACGATAATGTGCTGCACCGTTACCGATAGCCACGCCTTGAATACCTTGAGATGTCGCATGATTACCGATGGCTACGCCGCTTACATAACCTTCACCTTTATAATTTGTACCTGCTGCTACATTAGCACCTGTCCCCATAGCAACACTATCTACAGTATTTGATTTAGCACCTTGACCGATAGCGATTGCACGAGCAGCGTTAGCTTGGGTATTAGTACTTCCGTCATATGCTGTATATTTTGTGCCTTTATCATCCTTCATTGGTGTTGGATTTGCAGAGCCGATAGCAATAGATTGCTCACCTGTTGCCAATGCAGAGTGACCCATGGCCAAACTAGCTTTACCCTGTGCGGATGCTGCTGTACCGATTGCTGCCGCATATTGTTCTCCTGCGTAAGCTTGACGCATCATCGCCAAGGAGTTGAATCCATCCGCTTTTGTAGCTGCACCTATCGCAAGAGAGCCAATATCGTTGGACTGTGCATAATGACCAAGGGCCACACCCAATCCACGAGAGTTAGAATAATCGCCGATAGAAATACCAGATACAGATCCATCATCAGCACGTGCACTAGCCTTATTACCAATTTGGATACCAAATACCTTGTTATTGGTATATAAGTAACCTTGTCCTTTATTCCCTGGCGTATTATAGTCAAACATATTAATAGTTGGTGCACCAGGTTTTGGTGTTAACCATGTCACACCGCCCGCAGTATGTTCCTTAGGATCCGCAGGATCCGCATTAGCTGGTGTTAAAGCAACCCCTCGATCAGATTCTGCCTGAACACCCGAAATCAACCCACTACCGCAGGTTAAAACCATAGCCGCCAAGCCAACTTTTACCGTAGCTTTAGCGGAATTACTAACAAAGCTTTTGGAGCCACGAGTATGGCTTTTTGCAATTTCAGATACAACGACATATGCGCCTCGTACCTGACTCCAAATTACCCTATAAATACGATTCATTTAGTAGTACCTACCTTTCACACAGTTTTATAAGGGATTCTAAAACCAACACTAAAACACTAAAAATAATAAAATTTTCATCAAAAATTTAATTACTATACATATAAAATATCAGATTAGTTTATGAATGTAAATATATTTTTTTCACATTTCGCTCATTTATTTTCAGAACTTTAAACTTCTTTTAAAAATTGATTTTCTTACTCATTTAAATATATTTTCAATCATAAAAACCCTTGCTACAATGGGCCAAACAACACTTATAATCTAAAACTAATGATTTTATAGTAAATTAATCACATTCATAATTTTCGATTAAAATTATATGTTCTGTATTATACACTATTATGAAAGGTTTGTGAAGTCAAATACAAAAAAAGAACGAAAGTCTTTTCACAGTAGACTTTCGTTCTTTCATTTTATATACCATATAGGGTTAAAATCATCTAATCTTCATGGGTATTTTCTGGTACATTAACAGATTTTACCACATGAATATAAAATGAAATATATATGATTTACATGCCTAAACGACTCATAATAAGAGCTAATTGTCGTTTAGTTTCTTCGTTATCTTTCTGTAGACGAAGGTTGTCTTCTTTCAATGCCGCATAGTCTGCAGTTAATTTTTCATCCTGCGCTTTCATGCGTGCATTTTCAGCTTTCAAAGCAGTCATTTCATCCTGCATTACGTACATAGAGCTGATAGGACCGCCCTTGTACCGTTCAGGAATAGCCTTCTTCTCATCAGAAGAGCCGAATTTACGAGTTACACCGGCATTCACCATATTATGACGGCTACCAACAGATACACCTGCATGGAACATAGTATCTTCCGATGTGTAATGCGCAACACCTAAAGCTGCTGCGGTTTCACCTCTGTAATTGCCAATACCAGCCATCACTTGAGTTGGTTCTAACGGATCGTATTGAATCGGTTTCAACGCAGACATAGCCGCCGCATGAGCACCTACACGTTGCGTTTCGCCCGCCACGGAATTAATAGCATTGGCCATTCCCTCCGTAACACCTTTCAATTGATTTACGTTAACCGCATCCGTGCCGTTTACACCAGGTCCTACATTGCTAATTGTTTTACCACCGTTATTCAATCCATCTTTAGTAAGACTTACGGTGTTACCACTAGCAGGAGTAATGGTTACGCCACTGCCGTTCACAACCGTAGAGTTACCACCAGCATCCTTAGTCGTTACTGACGTAAGACCTTTCAAATCTTTCGCCATACGAACTTTAAGATTAGTACCGTCAGATACGACGCCTACATTATCTTCTGTAGTCAACTTGTTAGCATCAGTAATGCCACCGACTACGTTTACCTGTTCGTTAAGCTTTTTGTTAATCACATTACCGGAATCGCCACCGTATTTCATACCATCGTCTTTGGTTGCCACTTGATGTGTCTTGCCCTGTTCATCTTGGTACTTAATACGAGTAATAGCATTGCCTCCGAGATCAGAATCACCCTTATCAGCAATTATATCCGCATTGCGACCATCTTTGCCAGTTAAACCGATGTAACCAACGCCGTCTTTGCCCGACATAGATACAGCATCTTTACCGTCTTTACCTGTAACAGCTACTTTGCCGTCTGTACCATTCGCAGCGTCTGGACCTGTAATGGAAACGCCATCTTGACCATTTTTGCCGACTTTCACCTTATCAGTATTGACCGTATCAGCAATAACTGTTTTGGTAGTAATACTGTCGGTCTTAAGGTTCTTAGCCATTTTAATAGTAACATTACCATTTTCGGCTACTGTTTTGATATTTTCGCCGGAATAGTCGCTATCGGCCCCTTGTCCTTCACCTTTGATGGTAACCTTTTGACCTAAATCACGGTGGAAATCACCTGTATTACCGGCAAAATCCATGCCTTTCTTCGTAATGTCATCACCTAAATTATTAATCTTATTATCCAAGGCTTTATGGGACTTCTGCAATTGATCTTCTGTAGCAGCACGACCACTTGTGATATTGTTAGGATCCCAATCTTTGTTTTCCAAACCTGTCACATGACCGTCCTTGCCATCAACAGAGACCTTACCTGCTGCAATCTTACCATCTTTACCATCAATAGTTACCTTGTCGCCAGCCTTAATTGTACCGTTTGTACCGTCAATCGCCACATTACCAGCCTTGATTGTGCCCTTATCACCATCGATTTCAACTTTATCACCTGCTTTAATGGTGCCTTTGTTGCCGTCGATTGTAACCTTGTCACCGGCTTTGATTGTACCGGTTGTACCATCCATCGCAATTTGTTTCGTAGCATCAGATCCCATTGTTATTTGGTCTTTGAGGCCCACTTTGTAATTTGTAGAGCCATCACCATTAGTGGTCTTATCTACTTTAATATTATTACCTTCTGTTACGATTGCCTTAGCAGCGTTAGCCGCTGTATCCAATTGAGATTTATTAACCGCATCCTTAGGATTTGTACCGTCAGCTACGTTTGTAATCTTATTGCCGGCTGCATCAATACCATCTTTCGTCATAGATGGACCATTGGTAATCTTCACGCCGTCCTTTGTAATAGCAGTCAACGGGTTGCCATCCTTATCTTGAACGGTCATGCCTTCACCATTAACAACGGTTTTACCGTTTGCACCATTAGTGCCATTGTTGAAAGTTATGGAATCTAGGCCTTTCAGATTTTTTGCCAAACGAACATTAAGGATATTATTTTTGCTAATAACACCGATATTGTTTTCGGTCAACTCAGATTCATTGGTGACACCACCCTTAATGTCCAATTGTTCATTAAGTTTCTTCTTGATGGTAGTACCGGAGTCACCACCATATGCCATGCCATCATCTTTGGTTGCCACTTGATGGGTTGTGCCATTTTCATCTTGGTATTTAATGCGCGTGATTTCATTTCCATTAACATCAGCAGCGCCTTTATCAGCGATAATATCCGCACTGCGACCATCTTTACCAGTTAAACCGATGTGACCTACACCGTCTTTACCGGACATAGACACTACATCCTTGCCGTTTTTATCTGTAACAGCTACTTTACCGTCGGTGCCATTCGCCGCATCCGGACCTGTAAGAGATACGCCGTCCTTACCGTCTTTGCCGACTTTCACAGATTCAGCCTTAAGGTTTTTGTTCATTTTTACATCAATTGTTGTATTACCTGTTGCAGCATCTTGTTTGATGAAAGTCTTAATATTATCACCACTATAGTCGGCATCAGCAGCTTTGCCTTCACCTTGAACAGTGATAGTAGAGCCTAATTTATTAGTTTGTACACCGCCTACATTGGCATTGAATTTAAGGCCTGTATCAGTTTGACCTGCCAAGGCTTGTTTCAATTGGTCCTCTGTTGCAGCACGGCCGGATACGACATTACCTGCATTCCAAGTCTTATTATCAAGACCAGTCACATAGTTGCCCGTATTAGCAGGGTTCGCACCATCGGCTTGTTTACCCATTGTCACATTGCCAGCTTTCACAGTTTCCGCTGCCGTAACAGTGGTAACGTTAAGGTCTTTCTTCAATTTAAGGCCAATCTTCGTATCGTCACCGGTTTGCGTGATTTCTGTCGTAATATTGTCGTCGCCGTTTACTGTTACCTTAGAGCCTAGCTTGTTCGTTTTTTCATCGTTATTATCAGCATTAAAACGAAGGCCTTTATTGGTAAGTTCAGTCTTAGCATCATCAATATTTTTGTTGAGTTCGGTTTTAGTATCACCAATTTTTTTATTGAGTTCAGTCTTGGTATCACCGATATTTTTATTCAACTCGTTCTTAGTATCGCTAATGTTTTTATTTAACTCAGCCTTAGTATCACCAATGTTTTTATTCAACTCGGTCTTAGCATCACTAATGTTTTTATTTAACTCAGTTTTAGCGTCATGCAATTGACCACCGTTAACCGCATCTTTGGAATTAGCAGCAATATTACCATCAGCAACATTGGTAATCTTTTGGTTGTTCGCATTGATACCGTTTGGAGATACATAAGTCTTACCGCCTACGGTCAAACCGCCACCATTGATAGTTGTACCGCCGGCTGTCACACTGTCCAAGCCGGTCAATGTTTTTGATAACTTCACGTTCAATGTGCCTGTGCCATCAGATACAACGCCAATATTGTTATCCGTTAAATCTGCGGCCGCAGCTCCGCCTTTAATGGCAACGGTACCACCTAGCTTCTTATTGATAGTTGTGCCGGAGTCACCGTCAAAGTTCAAGCCTTTATCCACTTCGGATTTAGACGCCACATCTTTAATCGTTACGGTTTTTGTTTGATCCGGATGGTTCTTATCTTGGACTGTCAATGCCACGTCACCGTTAGCATCTACAGTATAGTCACCATTGGAGCCTGTCGCAGGATTAGCAACAAGACTGAAGTCCGTTGCACTAGCGCCTTGTTTCTTAACTTCGTCACTAACTGTTTTCAACTGGTCTTCCGTTGCTGCACGGCCAGATGCAATTGTAGGGTTATCAATACTCCAATCCTTATTATCAAGACCAGTTACATAGTTGCCCATATTAGCAGGAGTTGCACCATCGGATTGTTTACCCATCGTTACAGTGCCAGCTTTCACAGTTTCCGCTGCAGTAACAGATGTAACATTAAGATCTTTCTTCAATTTAAGACCGATCTTCGTATCGTCACCGGTTTGCGTGATTTCCGTCGTAATATTGTCGTCGCCGTTTACTGTTACCTTGGAGCCTAGTTTATTCGTTTTTTCGTCATTATTATCTGCGTCAAAACGAAGGCCTTTATTGGTAAGTTCAGTCTTAGCATCACTAATATTTTTATTTAACTCAGTTTTAGCGTCATGCAATTGACCGCCGTTAACCGCATCTTTGGAATTAGCAGCAATATTACCATCAGCAACATTGGTAATCTTTTGGTCGTTCGCATTGATGCCGTTTGAAGATACATAGTTCTTACCGCCTACGGTCAAACCGCCACTGTTGATGGTTGTACCACCAGCTGTTACACTGTCCAAGCCGGTTAATGTTTTTGCCAACTTCACATTCAATGTGCCTGTGCCATCGGATACAACACCAATATTATTATCTGTTAGATCTGCAGCTGCAGCTCCGCCTTTAATGGCAACAGTACCACCTAGCTTCTTGTTGATAGTCGTGCCGGAATCACCGTCAAAGTTCAAGCCTTTATCCACTTCAGATTTAGATGCTACATCTTTAATCGTTACGGTTTTTGTTTGAGCCGGATGGTTCTTATCTTGGACTGTCAATGCTACATCACCATTGGCATCTACAGTATAGTCACCATTGGATCCCACCGTAGGATTTGCAACGAGACTGAAGTCCGTTGCATTATCGCCTTGAGTTTTGATAGCTTCAGTAACTGTCTTCAATTGATCTTCTGTTGCAGCACGTCCGCTGACAGCAGTCGGATTAGTTACGCTCCATGTCTTATTATCAAGACCTGTTACGTAATTCCCCGTATTAGCAGGGCTTGCACCATCGGATTGTTTACCCATAGTTACAGTGCCGGCTTTCACAGTTTCCGTAGCCGTAACAGATGTAACATTAAGATCTTTCTTCAATTTAAGACCAATCTTTGTATCATCGCCAGTTTGACTAATTTCTGTCGTAATATTGTCGTCGCCGTTTACTGTTACCTTAGAGCCTAGTTTATTCGTTTTTTCAGCGTTATTATCCGCATTAAAACGAAGGCCTTTATTGGTAAGTTCAGTTTTAGCGTCACCAATATTTTTATTCAACTCAGTCTTAGCATCGCTAATATTTTTATTTAACTCAGTTTTAGTGTCATGCAATTGACTGCCGTTCACCGCATCTTTGGAGTTAGCCGCCACATCGCCATTAGCAACATTGGTAATCTTTTGATCATTCGCATTGATGCCATTTGGAGATACATAATTCTTACCGCCTACGGTCAAACCACCACTATTGATGATTGTGCCACCAGCTGTTACGCTGTCCAAACCAGTTAATGTTTTAGCTAACTTCACGTTTAACGTACTGCCATCAGATACGACACCAATATTATTGTCCGTCAAGTTAGCAGCCGCTGCACCGCCCTTGATGCTAAGCTTATCACCCAACTGTTTGTTAATTACAGCGCCGCTATCTCCATCAAAGTTAAGACCTTTAGCAATAGTCGTATTGATGGCAGAAATAGCATTTCTATTAGTCGTAATATCTTGCGTATTTTGAGCAATATTTTGTTTATTTTGTGCAATATCAGTCTTATTTTTACCGATGTCAGTCGTATTTTGAGCAATATCAGCCTTGTTCTTAGTTATATCTTGTTTATTCTTACCAATATCAGTCGTATTCTGAGCAATGTCAGTTGTGTTTTGAGCTATTTTATCCTTGTTTGTATTAACCTGTGTATTAACAGATTTCAACTGATCTTCTGTTGCAGCACGACCGGTTACGGCTTGTGGATTATCTACATCCCAAGCAGTATTGGTAAGGCCAGTTACTGTACCTGTAGTACCATCCACAGATACAGGATTAGCAGTTCCTAAGGTGATTTTATCGCCTAGTCCGATTGTAAATTCCTTACCGCCGGCTGCGTTTGTACCTTCATCTACAGTGATATTGCTGTTCTTAGCTTTCACAGTACTTGCCTTAGCAGTTCCACCGATAGCATCCTGTAACTGGCTAAAATTAACCGCATCAGTAGGGTCTGTGCCTTTTGCTAGACCGGTAATCTTTTGATTATTAGCATTGATACCGCTCGGCGTTACATAGGTCTTGCCACCTACGGTTAAACCACTACTATTGATGGTTGTTCCACCAGCTGTTACGCTATCCAAACCGGTTAATGTTTTAGCCAGCTTCACATTTAATGTGCTGCCATCAGATACGACGCCGATATTATTGTCCGTAAGATCCGCCGTAGCACCACCTTTAATGGTAACAGTATCGCCCAATTTTTTATTAATCGCAGCACCGCTATCGCCATTAAAGTTTAATCCTTTATTGATGTTGGTTACATTTGTATTGACCTTATCATTAACGGATTTTAACTGATCTTCCGTAGCAGCACGACCACTTACAGCTTGAGGATTATCCGCGTTCCAAGACTTATTATCGAGCCCTGTTACAAAGTTACCGTTTGCACCGCCTGCACCACCAGCTTGTTTGCCCATAGTCACAGTGCCGGCTTTCACAGTATCAGCGGCAGTAACAGTGGTAACATTGAGATCTTTCTTTAATTTAAGACCGATCTTAGTATCGTCACCAGTTTGACTGATTTCTGTCGTAATATTATCATCACCATTTACCGTTACCTTGGAACCCAATTTATTGGTCTTAGCACCGCCTGTATCCGCATCAAACTTGAGGCCTGTATTAATCACATCATTCTTCGCAGTCGATATGTTATTGTTTAACTCGGTTTTAGCATTATCTATATTGCCGTTCAGTTCAGTCTTAGCGTCATTAATATTCTTATTAAGTTCAGTTTTGGCATCACCGATATTTTTGTTTAATTCAGTTTTAGCATTATTAATGTTGTTATTTAATTCGGTTTTAGCCGCATGAAGTTGACCGCCGTTAACCGCCTCTTTGGAGTTAGCTGCTACTTCACCATCAGCAACATTAGTTATTTTCTTGTCATTCGCATTAATGCCGCTCGGAGTTACATAGGTCTTACCGCCTACGGTTAAGCCCCCATTATTGATAGTTGTACCACCAGCTGTCACACTGTCCAAACCAGTTAATGTCTTAGCTAGTTTCACATTTAATGTGCTGCCATCAGATACGACACCGATATTATTGTCCGTCAAGTTCGCAGCCGCTGCACCACCCTTGATGCTAAGCTTATCGCCCAACTGTTTTTTGATTGCAGCGCCGCTATCTCCATCAAAATTAAGGCCTTTAGCGATAGTTGTATTGATTGTAGAGATAGCATTTTTATTGGTCGCAATATCTTGTGTGTTCTGAGTAATATTTTGCTTGTTTTGTGCAATATCAGTTGTGTTCTTACCAATGTCGGTCGTATTCTGAGCAATATCAGTTGTGTTTTGAGCTATTTTATCCTTATTTGTAATAACTTGCGTATTAACAGCTTTCAACTGATCTTCTGTTGCAGCACGACCAGTTACGGCTTGCGGATTATTTACATTCCAAGTGGTATTTGTAAGGCCTGTTACAGTTCCTGCAGTTCCATCCACATTTACAGGATGTGCCGTACCTACCGCAAGTTTATTACCCAATCCAACAGTGAATTCCTTACCACCGTTCGCATTAGTACCTTCTGTTACGGTTACGTTCGCATCTTTCCCTTTTACCGTAGTGGCCTTAGCAGTACCACCGATAGCATTTTGCAATTGACTGAAATTAACCGCATCATCAGGCGCTGTACCATTAGCAACACCGGTAATCTTTTGATTATTAGCATCGATACCGTTTGGTGTTATATAGGTTCTAGCACCTACACTCAAACCATTTCTACTAATAGTAGTATTTCCTGCATTAACGCTCTCTAATCCTGTTAAATATTTTGCCAACTTTACAGTCAATCTACCGGTACCATCGGATACAACACCAATATTATTATCGGATAATGCCCCTGTAGCACCGCCTTTAATGACTAGAGTATCACCTAATTTTCTCTTAATCGAAGCACCTGTATCGCTGCTAAAATAGAGCCCTTTTTCAAGAGTATTATTGATAGTGTTAATATCATTCTTATTAGTAGTAATATCACCTTGTATTTTTGTGATATTTCGTGCATTGGCACCAATACGGCTTGAGTTATCTGAGATATTCTGCGTATTTTGATTAATAAAATACTGATTGGAATTAACTCTCTCATTAACCCGCTTTAACTGATCTTCCGTAGCAGCACGCCCTGTAACAGGTGCTGGATTATTTACATTCCATGATGTATTGGTAAGACCTGTGACCGTTCCTGTACCACTATCTATGGTTACAGGATGCGAGGCCGCCCCTTTCCCTACAGTAATCTTATAATTTAAGCCAACAGTATACTCCTTACCACCTTTCGCCGTTGAGTTTTCCCTTACCGTAATATTACCATCATCATTTGCTTTTACTATGGCTTCTTTAGCTGTACCGTTAATTGCGCGTTGCAACTGACCGTAGTTAACTGCGTCCTGACTACCGCTACCGTCTGCAACACCTCTAAGCTGTTGATTATTGGCATTAAGACCACCTGTTGACACATAGAGTTTACCGCCTACAGACACCCCTTTATTATCAATCGTAGCAGTTCCTGCTGTTACGCTATCCAAACCAGTTATTTTTTTAGCCAATTTCACATTTAGTGTGCCATTTCCGTCTGCTTGAACCCCAATATTGTTGTCAGCCAAAGCACCGGTAGCGCCACCTTTTATTCTTACTGTGTCACCTAATTTTACTTGGTTCTGAACAAAGTTATCACCATAAAAGAACAATCCTTTATCGATATTGTCTTTATTATATCTAATAGCATCGTGGATCGTGCTTTTACCTGTAAAGCCGATATCACTCATCGTTAATTTACCGGTATCAGGATCGAGCGCTGCATTACCGCCAAGGATATTTTTAGTAGTAGTGGCTAAATTGCCCAAGCTATTTGCTACGGCATATAGCTGACTACCATTAATAGCATCTGTAGACGAAGAATTCATACGCCCTGCTGCCACATTTGTAATCGTGCGTTTTACTGTATCATTACCAATACTTACGGTAGAATCTGCCGTTCCTCCCGCTAAATTCTTATACCACAAACCATTTACAAACTGATTCGGTGTACTTACCACATTAGCCGTCTTGGAGTTGGCACCTAATGCAATCGATCGTTGTTGATTCGTATCAACTAATGCATTTTTACCGATGGCAATGGAATCATCTGCAGCTGCGATTGCAGCTTTACTCATAGCAATAGAATTATCTTTCATCGCTTTTGCCGTCTCACCGATAGCAATAGAAGCCGCACCGCTAGCCACGCTATCCCAACCCATAGCAGCAGCATTAGTAGCGTCAGCTGTAGAGTTCGCACCGATTGCGCGAGCACCCGCTGCCAATGCTTTTGCACCGTTACCAATGGCTACGCCCCAGTCGCCTCGAGATTGAGAGCCGTTACCCATAGCAACGGCACCGCCTTTAGATGCCTTCGCATTATTACCAAAAGCCATAGAGGATCCACCCCAAGCTCTGGCATTGGTACCAAATGCCTGATCATTATCGGCGCCCACATAGTTACCGGCCTCATCATATCCAGCCCAGGATGTATTACCAAGGGCAAAGCCATTTAAAGAAGCTACTTTTGTCAAATTACCGATAGCAACACCATTATTTACTTCAACGGTTGCATTTCTTCCGATTGCAACACCTTGCACATTACCACCAACATTAGCCCTATTAGTTTCTGTAACAGTAGCACCTGTCCCCAAAGCCACACTATTATCTGCCATTGCTGTACTATTGTCACCTATCGCTACAGTACCATTTTTAGCCTTAGCATTATCGCCCCATGGCAATGAAGATGCCTGCGCTTCAGTTGGTATAATCCCTCCTGCTAACATAACAGTACAGATAGAAATTCCGAGCATCTTGGCAAATACAGATGTCATTGTCGATCGTTTCGACATATTCTTCGCTGTTTCAGCCACAACGACATAGCATCCTTTTGTACGACTCCAGATTACTTTAAAAATTCGGTTCATCTCGTTTTACTCCTTGCATAAAACTATCAAATTTTGTGAATATAATAAAATATTTTATATTTCTTTTAAAAAGTAAAAACACAGTTAACATATGGCTATTTACCGATGCATATTATATTAAACATACCATATTCTATACTAAATGTAAAAAATTTTTCACTCTCTGCTCACCTCTAAACGATAAATATTTATGAATATACAAAAATTTTTCTATATAGCTTATGAATATGCTAAATGTACTAATTTTTTCGCATAAAATTAACTTCATGAAATAAAATGGATTTCATCTTAATAAATCATCTTGAGCAAATTATTAGTCATCGGCCTTAATTACATTACAAGATTCCATGACATATATATGCTCATTACAGATAATGAAATTATTTTTTGCATGCAAAAAGGCGCCAAAAGCATTTCGCTTTTGGCGCCTTTTATAAGCACTGCCGTATCAATATGTTATTTCATATTATTTCAAGCCCGCTTGTTGCATCAATAATGCAATTTGTGCTCTCATTTCTTCATTGTCGCGTTGTACTTTTTCGTACTTAGCTTTCAAAGCAGTCATTTCATCTTGCATTACGTACATGGAGCTAATAGGGCCACCTTTGTAACGTTCAGGAATTGCTTTCTTAGCATCGGAAGTACCGAATTTACGAGTTACACCAGCATTCACCATGTTATGGTGGCTACCAACAGATACGCCTACATGGAACATTGTATCTTCTGCTGTGTAATGTGCAACGCCAAGAGCTGCCGCAGTTTCACCTCTGTAATTACCGATACCAGCCATTACTTGAGTTGGCTCCAATGGATCATATTGAATAGGTTTCAATGCAGACATAGCCGCCGCATGTGCGCCTACACGTTGTGTTTCGCCTGCTACGGAGTTAATAGCATTAGCTAACCCATCTGTAGCACCTTTCAATTGATTTACGTTAACTGCATCAGTGCCGTTTACACCAGGGCCTACATTGGTAATTGTATTACCGCCATTGTTGAGGCCATCTTTAGTAAGGCTTACTGCGTTACCGCTAGCAGGTGTAATTGTTACACCGCCACCGTTCATAACAGTAGTATTACCTGCAGCATCCTTAGTGGTTACTGTTTCAAGACCTTTCAAATCTTTCGCCATACGAACCTTGAGATTGCCAGTACCATCAGATACGACACCTAAATTGTCTTCTGTAGTTAACTTGCTAGCATCAGTAATGCCACCCACTACATTAACTTGTTCGTTAAGCTTTTTCTTAATTACGGAACCGCTATCGCCACCGTATTTCATACCATCGTCTTTAGTTGCCACTTGATGTGTCTTACCATTTTCGTCTTGGTACTTAATACGTGTGATTGCGTTACCGTCTAAGTCTGGATCACCTTTATCAACGGTAATATCCGCATTACGGCCGTCTTTACCAGTTAAACCGATATGACCAACACCGTCTTTACCGGACATGGATACAGCATCTTTACCGTCTTTGCCTGTGATACCTACTTTGCCGTCTGTACCGTCAGCACCATTAGGACCAGTAATAGATACGCCGTCCTTACCGTTTTTACCAACTTTTACCTTATCAGTAGTTAAGCTGTCAGTCTTAAGGTTTTTCGCCATCTTGATATTAACATTACCATCTTGGTCGGCTACTGTTTTAATATTTTCGCCGGAATATTTGTCATTGGCTTCTGTACCTTCACCTTTGATAGTAACTTTTTGGCCTAAATCACGGTGGAATTCACCTGTATTACCAGCAAAATTCATCCCTTTCTTCGTAATGTCATCACCTAAGTTATTAATCTTATTATCCAAGGATTTGTGAGATTTTTGCAATTGATCTTCTGTAGCCGCACGACCGCTTGTGATGTTGTCAGGATCCCAATCTTTGTTTTCTAGGCCTGTCACATAACCGTCTTTACCATCAACGGAGACTTTACCTGCTGCAATCTTACCATCTTTACCATCGATAGTTACCTTATCACCAGCTTTAATTGTACCGTTTTCACCGTCAATTGTTACGTTGCCAGCTTTAATAGTACCTTTGTTTCCGTCGATTGTAACTTTATCACCAGCTTTGATAGTACCTGTAGTACCATCCATTGCGATTTGTTTCGTAGCATCAGAGCCCAATGTCACTTGATCTTTAAGACTTACTTCATAGTTCTTGGAACCATTCGCATTGGTGCTAGGTGTCACAGTAATATTATTACCTGCAGATACCGTTGTGGATGCAGCTGCTGTAGCTTTATCCAATTGAGATTTATTAACTGCATCGTTAGGGTCCGTGCCATCAGCAACATTCGTAATCTTGTTACCGCCGTTATTTAAGCCGTCTTTTGTAAGACTTACTGCATCGCCACCAGCACGATTGATGGTCATGCCATCACCATTGATAACAGTATTATTGCCGCCGTTTGTGAAAGTAGCAGACGTCAAGCCTTTCAATTCTTTCGCTAAGCGCAATTTCAATGTATCGGAACCGTCGGAAACAACACCGATGTTGTCTTCAGTCGCTAATTTGCTTTCATCGGAGATACCGCCCTTAACATTCACTTGGTTGTTAAGTTTCTTTTTAATCACATTTCCTGTATCGCCGCCGTACATCATACCATCGTCAAGAGTTGCGAGCGTATGTGTATTACCGTCTTTATCTTCGGTCACTAAACGATTAATGCTTGTACCATCTACACCGTTTTTAGCGTCGCCACCTTTAATTGTAACGCCGTCTTGACCATTTTTACCAGCAATTGCCACACTGTTAGCTTTGAGGTTTTTGTTCATCTTCACATCGATAGTTGTGTTACCATCTTGATCTTGTGTGATGAAAGTTTTAATGTTTTCACCGCTATAGTTAGCATCAACATCAGTACCTCCGCCCTTAACAGTAACCGTAGAGCCAAGTTTATTAGTTTTTACACCGCCACTGTTAGCATCGAATTTCAAACCTTTATTAGTTAATGCGTCTTCACTATCTTTGATTTTATCTTTCAAGTAATCCACATTAACCGCTTCGCTACCATCGTTACCTGTAGCATACGCCAAGTTAGTTACATGAGTGCCACCCGCTTTGTTAGTGTAAGCAGGACCTTCATAACTTACCTTTGTCTTATCAACATTGCCGCCGTTGTCCAAGTCATACTTAACAGCACGATCTGTCAATTTATCAAGGCTAGATTTAGAGGCAACGTCCTTAATCTTAACAGTTTCTTTTTGACCTGCATGGTTTTTATCCTCTACAGTTAAGTCAACATCGCCGTTAGAATCAACTGTATAAGCCTCATCTGCAGCAGCTGCATTTTTCACCAAACGGTAATCTGTAGCATTAGCACCTTGGTTCTTAATTACATCGCTGATTTTTCTCAATTGATCTTCTGTAGCAGCACGACCGTTTACAGGATTAGATGTATTTACATCCCAATCTCTATTATCAAGACCAGTTACATAATTCTTAGAATCAGCGTGTTTACCCATCGTTACGCCACCTGCTTTTACAGTATCTGTAGCAGTAAGAGTTGTAACGTTAAGATTTTTATTTAATTTAACGCCAATCTTAGTGTCATCCCCGGTTTGAGTAATTTCTGTAGTAATGTTATCATCGCCGTTTACAGTTACCTTGGAGCCGAGCTTGTTCGTTTTTTCGCTGTTGTTATCGGCATCGAAACGAAGACCTTTATTGATTAGTTCAGTTTTGGCATTACTGATATTAGTATTTAATTCGTTTTTAGCCTCGTGTAATTGACCGCCGTTTACTGCATCTTTGGAATTAGCAGACACATCCCCGTTAGCAACATTCGTTACCTTTTGGTCATTTGCATTAAGACCTGTTGAAGATACATATGTTTTACCCCCTACAGTCAAACCGTTGCTATCAATCTTAGTATTACCAGCTGTAACGCTATCCAATCCAGTCAATGTTTTAGCTAATTTCACATTCAATGTGCCATTGCCGTCGGATTCAACACCGATATTACCGTCGGACAATGTGCCTGTAGCACCGCCTTTAACAGTAACTGTATCACCTAATTGTCGATTACTTACAGCACCAGTATCGCCAGCAAAATTCAAGCCTTTACTAATGGTTGTATTAATAGTGGAGATATCTTGCTTGTTTTTAGCGATATCATTTTTGTTATTTGCAATGTCGCCAGCATTTTTTGTGATATTTTGCTTATTAGTAGTAATATCTCCAGCATTTTTATCGATAGCGGTTTTATTAGTGTTAACTTTATCGTTAACCTTTTTCAACTGATCTTCTGTAGCACCGCGACCATGTACAGCTACAGGATTGTCTACATCCCAATCTGTATTTGTAAGGCCTGTTACATGACCAGCATCACCGTCTACAGTTACAGGGTTTGCAGTACCTACGGTAATTTTATTGCCTAAACCAACAGTAAATTCTTTGCCCCCATTAGCATTTGTAGCTTCTGTTACAGTTATATTTGCATCTTTTGGTTTTACAGTGGATGCTTTAGCTGTACCACCGATAGCAGCTTGTAATTGGCTATAGTTAACTGCATCATTAGGGTCGCTACCATTAGCAACATTAGTGATCTTTTGATTATTCGCATTGAGACCTGATGGAGACACATACGTTTTACCGCCTACAGTCAAACCACCGTTATTGATAGTAGTGCCACCAGCTGTAACGCTGTCCAAGCCAGTCAATGTTTTAGCTAATTTCACATTCAATGTGCCATTGCCGTCGGATGCAACACCGATATTGCCATCGGACAATGCACCAGTAGCACCGCCTTTAACAATAACTGTATCACCTAATTGTCGATTACTTACAGTGCCTGTATCGCCAGCAAAATTCAAACCTTTATTAATTTTTGTATTAATAGTAGAGATGTCTTGCTTATTTTTAGCGATATCAGTTTTGTTATTTGCAATGTCGCCAGCATTTTTAGTGATATTTTGCTTGTTAGTATTGATATCACCAGCATTTTTATCGATTGCAGCTTTATTGGTATTAACTTTATCATTTACCTTTTTCAACTGATCTTCAGTAGCCGCTCGGCCAGATACAGCCACAGGATTATCTACATTCCAGTCTTTATTTTGAAGGCCGGTTACATGACCAGTAGTACCATCAATAGTTACAGGGTTTGCTGTGCCTACTTTAATGGTATTACCTAATGTCATATTAATAGTTGTATCACCATTAGCTTGTGTAATTGCAGCATTGATATTGCTGCCATCACCTTTGATAGTAACTTTAGAACCTAACAGGTTGTTTTTAGCACCACCTGTATTAGCATCAAAGTTAAGACCTTTATCAATAGTGTCTTTATTGAATTTAATGGCATCATGAATCGTGCCTTTACCTGTGTTACCGATATTACTCATCGACAAGTTACCCGTATCAGGGTCAAGCGCTGCATTGCCACCTAAAAGGCCTTTTGTAGTGCTTGCTAAATTACCTAAAGTATTAGCAACACCATATAATTGGCTACCGTTGATTGCATCTGTAGATTGTGCATTCACACGACCTGCAGCCACATTTGTAATAGTACGTTTTAGCGTATCGCTACCTACACTAAGTGTGGAATCAGCAGAACCGCCGGCATAGTTTTTATACCACAAACCATTTACCAATTGATTTGCTGTGCTCACCACATTAGCAGTCTTGGAGTTGGCACCTAATGCAATCGATCGTTGTTGATTCGCATCAACTGATGCATTTTTACCGATAGCAATGGAATCATCTGCAGCTGCGATTGCAGCTTTACTCATAGCAATAGAATTATCTGCAGTCGCTTTTGAAGTCTCACCAATAGCGATAGAAGAAGCACCACTAGCCACACTATCCCAGCCCATAGCAGCAGAGTTAACACCACTAGCTGTAGAATTAGCACCGATTGCACGAGCAGCTTGCCCTAGTGCTTTTGCACCATTACCGATTGCTACACCCCATTGGGCTCTCGATTGTGCGCCATTACCCATAGCAATATCACCGCCACCGCCGGCCTTCGCATCATTACCAAACGCCATGGAGGAGCCACCCCAAGCACGTGCATTGGAACCGAACGCTTGGTCGTTAGCTAGCCCTGCAACAGCGGCCTCATGATCATCATAACCAGCTTTTGCATTATTACCCAATGCAAAACCATTTAATGAATTAACACGAGTTTCATTCCCCATTGCTACGCCATTATGAACAAAGACTTTAGAATTACGGCCTACTGCAACAGCTTGTGCCGCAGTCACTTTAGCCCCAGTACCAATGGCAATTGCATTAATCTCTGTAGTTGAAGCGGTATGACCAATCGCAATACCACCACTCTTATCTTGAATCTTAGGGTCTCCCGCATGATCTACTTTAACTGTTGCATTATGTCCGATAGCAATACCATTTTGGGCATTATTCTCATCGGTATCACCTTTCCCTACAGATGCTTCTGATCCTATTGACACGCTATAGTTTCCTTTTGATACTGTTTTATCACCAACTGCTATACCGCCATCATTTTCAGCATAGGCATTATCACCTCGCGTTATTGATGTCGCATACGTATCCGTAGGCATCATAACACCTGTCAATATAACGGCAACTGCTGTAGCACCTACCATTTTAGAGAATACAACCGACAAAGAGGAACGTTTCGTCATGTTCTTTGCTGTTTCTGCCACAACAACATAGCAGCCCTTTGTGCGATTCCAAATCACTTTAAATACTCGATTCATTAATCTTTCTCCTATAAAACTTATAAAACTTACTAACTATCCTATATATTTAATGAAATAACAATGATGGATCGATGATGTATTGAGAATTCATCGATATTCTTAAATGTGTATATCTAAAATACCACATATTACGGGAATTGTAAACTTTTTTTCATTTTATTTTCATAAAACTTTTGTATTTAAGTTATTAATAATTTCGATAAAATTAAATATACTGAATATTCTGCATAAACAATGTATTTTTTTAACTATTATTCACCTACTTTCATAAATAATACAAAACTTTCCATAATTATGTGCCAATATCACACCATATGTAACCAATTTATTTTCTCTTCATCATTCTGATTTATGATAGATCATATAATAGAATGATATCTTTTCATAAACGGATATCGTACAGTGTTTCTGCCATTTTGACTCAATGTACGTACACAATTACTACATACCTACTTAAGCCAATTAACTATTGCACAATCAATAAAGGTAGCATTTTATTATATAGTAAAAGGAATGACAGGTGAAATTCAAATCGCCTTCATTCCTTTTTTTATTCTAAGTCCCTCTAAAGGCGTACCGGCGTGCTTTATAGGCTTTATAGAAATAGAGCATATGTGTATAAAAACAATTTATACGATTACTCCATGTGTTTTTTAATTTTTATTGTTATACTGAAAGCAGAAAGGAGGAAGAAATCTATGTCAGAACTCAATATCTTACAACAAAATATAGATAAACCAAATATGGTTACCGAAGAAGATATCGTAGTTACACGAGATAATCAAACTTTCACAATCAAAGGTCGCTTTAATGGGGAAGAAGGCGTATTCACATATGATGCGGACGTTCAACCTAACGATCAGTTACAATTTCTGCATCACAACTTTACGGCCATCGTAAAAAAAATTACATATAAGGTGATTCAAGGTCAGCGAATCACATTGATTGCAAAATTATATGCATAAAAATATCGGGGTATTGTTAATACAAACAACACCCCGATATTTTTTATCGGTCATACAATTATAAGAAATACAATACAACACAACAACACTTAATTCTTATAATTGAATAATCTAACATTATTGAATTGTTGGTGCATTAATCGCTTTGCGAAGATCCACTGTGCGAAGTTCGTCCATCGCAGGAGCCACTTTTTCGTCCACAGGTTTCACGCGATTATTGCCGTCTTTCATAGCTTCGTTCAAGCTGAAGATTACCATTTCGTTCATGTAGAAACGCAATTCGTCATCATGTACATTGGCCGTATTGCGATCCAAGATGTCGATGATCTGTTGCGCATAGTCCAATTTAGCGTCTTCAGATACAGTCGCATGTTCTGTAAAGAACTGTTTGTAATCATTGTACAAACGATCTAACGCCAAACGCCCATAGCTATCGTTTTTATAACGATGGCTCACGATGTACCAGCTGCGACGAACGTTCATGTAGTACAACACATTGTTACGGTAACGCTCTTGACCGGTCATAACGCGGGAATCATCCATGATACGTTTGCCCTTTTGGTCCAATTGGAATTGTGTGAAAGCATTCACTACGTCGCGAACTTCTTCGCTAGGTACAGGAACAGCTACTTCCGCTTCAATCACGTTTAATGGTTCAGCCGGTTGTTCTGGCATCATCAATCGATCTTGAGCCGCATCTGCTTGACCTACCGCGCATACACAAGCAAGTGCCAATACAGGCATAAATGTTTTGAATTTCATAAATCCTCCTAATGACGAGCCGCCCCCCGAAGGGCGGCTTTCATATTCCTTACATGATTCTTACATGACTAGAGTATACTAAATAACCCATTTAATCAAGTCAAATTTACTTTGTAAGCCCTGCTTGTTGCATCAACAATGCAATTTGAGCCTTCATTTGTTCATTATCTTCCTTCACAGAGGATAATTCATCAATACGTTGTTGCATACGTGCATTATCAGCCTTCACAGAAGACAATTCGTTAAGGCTTTCTTGCATGCGTGCATTTTCAGCTTTCAATGCTGTTACCTCATCTTGCAACACATAAACGGAGCTAATAGGGCCAGCTTTATAACGATCTGGAATCGCTTTCTTCGCATCGGAGTTACCGAATTTGTGAGTTACACCGGCATTCACCATGTTATGGTGACTACCAACAGATACGCCTACATGGAACATAGTGTCTTCTGCTGTGTAATGTGCAACGCCTAACGCCGCCGCCGTTTCACCTCTGTAATTACCGATACCGGCCATTACTTGAGTTGGTTCCAATGGATCGTATTGAATCGGTTTCAACGCAGACATAGCCGCCGCATGAGCACCTACACGTTGTGTTTCACCCGCTACAGCATTGATTGCATTCGCCATCTTATCTGTTGCGCCTTTTAATTGATTTACGTTAACCGCATCAGTACCGTTCACACCAGCCGCAACATTGGTAATTGTATTACCGCCGTTGTTGAGGCCATCTTTAGTAAGACTAACTGCATTACCACTAGCAGGTGTAATCGTTACACCGCCACCGTTCATAACTGTAGTATTACCTGCAGCATCCTTAGTGGTTACCGTTTCAAGGCCTTTCAAGTCTTTTGCCATACGAACCTTAAGGTTGCCAGTACCATCGGATACGACACCTAAATTGTCTTCTGTAGTTAACTTGCTAGCATCAGTAATACCACCGATTACGTTTACTTGTTCGTTAAGCTTTTTGTTGATTACAGCGCCGCTATCGCCACCGTATTTCATACCATCATCTTTAGTTGCCACTTGGTGGGTTTTACCATTTTCGTCTTGGTACTTAATACGTGTGATTGCGTTACCGTCTAAGTCTGGATCACCTTTATCAACGGTAATATCCGCATTACGGCCGTCTTTACCAGTTAAACCGATATGACCAACACCGTCTTTACCGGACATGGATACAGCATCTTTACCGTCTTTGCCTGTGATACCTACTTTGCCGTCTGTACCGTCAGCACCGTTAGGACCTGTAATGGATACGCCGTCTTGACCGTTTTTGCCAACTTTTACCTTATCAGTAGTTAAGCTGTCAGTCTTAAGGTTTTTCGCCATCTTGATATTAACATTACCATCTTGGTCGGCTACTGTTTTAATATTTTCGCCGGAGTATTTATCGTCAGACTCTGTACCTTCACCTTTGATAGTAACCTTTTGGCCTAAATCACGGTGGAATTCACCTGTATTACCGGCGAAATTCATACCTTTTTTCGTGATTTCATCACCTAGGTTATTAATCTTGTTATCCAAGGATTTGTGAGATTTTTGCAATTGATCTTCTGTAGCAGCACGACCGCTTGTGATGTTGTCAGGATCCCAATCTTTGTTTTCCAAACCTGTCACATAACCGTCTTTGCCATCAACAGATACCTTGCCTGCTGCAATCTTACCATCTTTACCATCGATAGTTACCTTGTCACCAGCTTTAATGGTACCGTTTTCACCGTCAATTGTTACGTTGCCAGCTTTAATCGTACCTTTATTGCCATCAATTGTAACTTTATCACCAGCCTTGATAGTACCTGTAGTACCATCCATTGCGATTTGTTTCGTAGCATCAGAGCCCAATGTCACTTGATCTTTAAGACTTACTTCATAGTTCTTGGAACCATTCGCATTGGTGCTAGGTGTCACAGTAATATTATTACCTGCAGATACCGTTGTAGATGCAGCTGCTGTAGCTTTATCCAATTGAGATTTATTAACTGCATCGTTAGGGTCCGTGCCATCAGCAACATTCGTAATCTTGTTGCCGCCGTTATTTAAGCCGTCTTTTGTAAGACTTACTGCATCGCCACCAGCACGATTGATGGTCATGCCATCACCATTGATAACAGTATTATTGCCACCGTTTGTGAAAGTAGCAGACGTCAAGCCTTTCAATTCTTTCGCCAAGCGCAATTTCAATGTATCGGAACCGTCGGAAACAACACCGATGTTGTCTTCAGTCGCTAATTTGCTTTCATCGGAGATACCGCCCTTAACATTCACTTGATTGTTAAGTTTCTTTTTAATCACATTACCTGTATCGCCACCGTACAGCATACCGTCATTTAGGTTCGCCACTTCTTCGTTCGTGCCGTCCGGTTTTTGATACACAATGCGCGTAGTGGTCGTGCCGGCGACACCGTCGACGCCCGGCTTGCCGTCACGGGTTACGGAAATATTCGTCGTAACACCGTCTTTACCGTTGATGCCGATCTTGCCGTCCTTGCCGTCTTTACCGGTAGCGGTAATCGTTTCGGTCTTAAGGTCTTTGCCGAGTTTCACATCAATGGTGCTGTCACCGTTCGCATCTTGGGAGATACTTGTAATGATGTTGGAATTATCCCCTTTCACGGATACCTTGGACCCCAATTTATTCGTTTTTTCGCCGCCTGTATTGGCATCGAATTTCAAGCCGTCATTGATAACTTTATCTAATTTAGATTTAGAGGCAACATCCTTAATCTTAACTGTTTCTTTACTACCTGCATGGTTTTTATCCTCTACAGTTAAGTCAACATCGCCGTTAGAATCAACTGTATAAGCACCGTCTGCAGCAGCTGCATTTTTCACCAAACGATAATCTGTAGCAGCAGCACCTTGACTCTTAACAACATCACTGATTTTTTTCAATTGATCTTCTGTAGCTGCGCGACCGCTTACAGGATTAGATGTATTTACATCCCAATCTTTATTATCAAGACCAGTCACATAGTTCTTAGTATCAGCGTGTTTACCCATTGTTACACCACCGGCTTTCACGGTATCTGTAGCTGTCAATGTTTGAACATTAAGATTTTTGTTCAATTTAACGCCGATTGTAGTATCATCGCCGGTTTGCGTAATTTCAGTAGTGATATTGTTATCACCATTGACTGTTACTTTAGAACCAAGTTTATTCGTTTTTTCAGCGTTATTATCAGCGTTAAAACGAAGGCCCTTGTTGATAAGATCAGTTTTAGCATTACTGATATTAGTATTTAATTCGTTTTTAGCATCGTGTAATTGACCGCCGTTTACAGCGTCTTTACTACCTGCACCTACAGTACCATCAGAAACATTGGTAATTTTTTGATCATTTGCATTGAGACCTGTTGAAGATACATAGGTCTTACCACCTACAGTCAAACCGCCGTTATTAATGCTCGTATTGCCGGCTGTCACGCTGTCCAAGCCGGTCAATGTTTTCGCCAATTTTACGTTCAATGTGCCATTGCCGTCGGATTCAACACCGATATTTCCATCGGACAATGCGCCTGTGGCACCGCCTTTAACGGTGACGGTATCGCCTAATTTTCTGTTGCTCACAGCACCGGTATCACCGGCAAAGTTCAAGCCTTTATCAAGAGTTGTATTGATTGTAGTAATACTTGATGTATTATTATCTTGTTGCGCCTTCGATGCAATATCTGTCAATGTAACTTGTTTTTTGTCGCCTTTATCATTTGCTACAGTCAATACCATATTTCCATTGCTATCAACCTTATATTTACCCTGGCTACCCGCTTCAGGATTTTCTACCAAACGGTAATCTCCCTTTGCTACCTCAGTAAATATATTACTCAAATCAACATTAACTTTGCCCGTATCGTTACGTTCCAGTGTCAACACTTTGCCGTCATTAGAAATACTGCCACTCGTAACATAGTTATTTTTCAATCCACTCACGTTCGCAGTCAATCCGTTTGTGCCGATTAAATTTGCGGCACCCTCACCATTTGCTTGATAAGTCGCTGCACCGCCAGTCACATACTTATCCTTCGCCGTAATGATACGGTTAATATCGCCAATATTGGCACCATTCGTCGTTACGTCTCCGCCACTAGCCACATTAACGATTTGTTTGTTTCCTGCATCAATGCCGGTTTTTACAATTTTAGGGCCTCCAGTGATCGTCACCCCATCCGTGTTCATCACTGTATCACCAGCAGTCACACTAGTTAGGTCTTTCAGTTCTTTAGCCAATTTCACGTTCAATGTATCTGTGCCATTAGATACCACTCCAATATTGTTATCACTCAATTTGGATGTATCGGCTACGCCACCAACGATATTAGTTTGTGCCCCCAGTCTTTGGATAAACTTATTATCTGTAGCCCCCGTACCTTTTACATCTCCTGCATAAACTGTGCCCTTATTCACTTCCGTAGTCACTGCATACAGTTGACTGCCGTTAATAGCATCTGTAGATGTAGCGGAAATACGGCCGGCTGCTACATTGGTAACCGTCCGTTCCATACCTGTCTTACCTACGCTAACTGTGGAACCAGGATTTATACCTGCAAAGTTATGTACTACTCCATTAACTGACTCAGAGGCTGTTGCTACCGCTGCAGCAGTTTCAGAACCGGTGCCGAGAGCCACTGCATTTTCATTGGTTGCTTTCGCCCCAGTACCGATAGCGACGCTGTCTTTCGCACTGACCGAAGCACTTTTACCTATAGCTGTACCGTTTTCAGCAGTAGAAGAAGATCCAGATCCTATAGCAGTTGCATCTACTGCACTAGCATTCGTCTGTCTGCCAAGTGCCGTTGCCCCTAATTGTTTCGCGTTAGCTAGATAACCGACAGCCACGGACTGTCCAGTAGTAGCTTTTGACCAGGTACCGATAGACACGCTGGCATCATCTTCGGCCACTGCATTTGTCCCCATGGCGATACTCCATCTGCCCTTAGCCTCCGCACTCCCACCGATTGCATAAGCATAAGTATTAGTAGCTTTTGAATTATTTCCCATTGCTAACGAGGATACCTCAGTAGCGTGAGAAAGGCTGCCGATGGCTATAGCATAGGTTTTATCCGCTTTTGCACCTGCACCGATAGTGGTAGCATACTCTCCATTAGCTTCGGCTTTTGCCCCAATAGAGGTAGCATTTTTCCCTTGTGCCTTGGCTACACCACCAATAGCTGTCGCATTTTCCGCAGTAGATTGTGTTCCTCCACCGATAGCGGTTGAATATGAAGCAGAAGAATTACTATGCGCACCTAATGCCAAGGAAACCGGTCCAAGGGCCTGCGCATAACCGCCAATAGCTACATTATTTTGATCTGTGCCACTATTCGTGCCATTTCCCCATGATACCCCTGCACCAGTCCCCGCAGGATTTACTGCATTAGCAGTATTCAGTGGCAATAATGTACCACCTACTAGTGCCAAAATACATAAAAGTGTACCAACGCATGTTGTGCTTCTTCCATTAATTTTCCCGCGATTATTAGCAATTTCGGACACAACTACATAACAGTTTTTCACCCGATTCCAAATGACTTTATAAATTCGATTCATAATGTTCCTTTCGTACTACATTTTCGTTGCGTAATACCTATCTAACCTTATATAAAACTATAATAAAAATAAGAAGTAATAGATATAAAAATTATCTATACTTCTAATACAAACCAACAATATTCAGCATAACAAGTCAAATATTACACTTATTACAGATTGTTATCATATACTCATCTACTCGTATACCATATCAAAAAAAATCTATATTGTAAACAAATTTTTCATGTTTCATTCATTTTTATGGTTTATTTAACAAAATTAATAATTAGGAAATAAAATCTTCATCTTTTCGATACATTTATGCCATTAAATTTACATATTTGCATGTAACAATTTCAATTTATACATAACAAAAGCCGAGGCAATCTATGCCCCGGCTTTTATAAACACCATACATTCTAAATATTATTTAGTTATCAGTGTATTATCACAGAATCTAATGAAACTGTCCCTGATTCAATTACAATATTTAATTAAATTAGCGGTTTATTACTTACACCAGATCTTACTGAATTGTTGGTGCATTAATCGCTTTACGAAGATCCACTGTATGAAGTTCGTCCATTGCAGGAGCTGCTTTTTCATCCACAGTTTTCACGCGATTATTGCCGTCTTTCATAGCTTCGTTCAAGCTGAAGATAACCATTTCGTTCATGTAGAAACGCAATTCATCATCATGTACATTGGCTGTATTGCGATCCAAGATATCGATGGTTTGTTGCGCATAGTCCAATTTAGCATCTTCAGATACAGTCACATGTTCTGTAAAGAACTGTTTGTAATCGTTGTACAAACGATCTAACGCCATGCGCGCATAGCTGTCATTTTTATAACGATGGCTCACGATGTACCAGCTACGACGAACGTTCATATAATACAATACATTATTGCGGTACCGTTCTTGCCCCTTCATAACGCGAGAGTCGTCCATGATATATTTGCCTTTTTGATCCAATTGGAATTGTGTAAAAGCATTCACTACGTCACGAACTTCTTCGCTAGGTACAGGAATGGCCACTTCTGCTTCAATTACGTTTAATGGTTCAGCTGGTTGTTCCGGCATCATCAATCGATCTTGAGCCGCATCCGCTTGACCTACCGCGCATACATAAGCCAGTGCCAATACAGGCATAAATGTTTTGAATTTCATACTTCCTCCTTATGATGAGCCGCCCCGGAAAGGGCGGCTTTCACAATCCTTACATGAGTGGTTAAGAACTCGAATATTCAGATTCGATTATTTTGTAAGACCTGCTTGTTGCATCAACAATGCGATTTGAGCTTTCATTTCTTCATTATCGCGTTGTACTTGATCGTATTTAGCAGTTAACTCTAGATCATGTTGTTTCATACGTTCATTTTCAGCTTTCAATGCAGTCACTTCATCCTGCAATACATACGCGGAGCTGATAGGGCCGGCCTTATAACGTGCAGGAACCGCTTTCTTCGCATCGGAAGTACCGAATTTGTAGGATACGCCCGCATTAATCATGTTGTCATGACCGCCAAGAGATACGCCCATATGGAACATTGTAGATTCATTAGTATAGTGCGCCACGCCTACAGCTGCAGCGGTGCTGCCTTTATAATGACCTACAGCAGCCAATACTTGAGTTGGTTCCAATGGATCATATTGTAATGGTTTGAGGCCAGAAATAGCTGCACTAGTAGCACCTACATCAGCGATTTTACCATCCACGCTACGCATAGCACTGCTCAATTGATTTACGTTAACCGCATCAGTACCATCTACACCAGGGCCTACATTAGTAATTCTATTACCACCGTTATTGAGGCCGTCTTTAGTAAGACTTACAGCATTACCTTGAGCAGGTGTAATTGTCATACCGCCACCGTTCATAACAGTTGTATTACCAGCAGCATCCGTAGTCGTTACGGACTCAAGACCTTTCAAGTCTTTAGCCAACTTGATGTTATAGCCATCACCAGCAGCGTTTTTCACAACACCGATATTATTATCTGCCAAACGGTTCACATCAGCACCACCAGTAAGGTTCATAGTATCTCCCAATCCACGAACCACTTTACCGCTATCGCCAAGTTGGTCACCTTGGAATACACGGCCTGTTCTAGCCTTGTTGTTGAAGTCATCATTAACAGCTTTCAATTGATCTTCTGTCGCCGCACGACCAGGAACAGCTACAGGGTTTTCAGGATCCCAAGTTTTGTTATCCAAACCTGTTACGAAGTTGCCTTCTTTACCGTCGGAAGTTTGCTTACCTACAACTACGTCACCGGCTTTCACAGTATTTGCCGTTACAGAACCGTCGTTGCCGTCGATTTTAACTTGATTATCACCTTTACCGGCTGTAATCGTTCCTGCAGAGCCATCCAACTTAACTTCTTTATCGCCATTGCCGGCTGTAACAGTACCTTCGGAACCGTCAATCTTAACTTGTTTTGCTGGGTCTTGACCAAGAGTGATCTTATCGTTCAAGGCCATCTTGATAGCACCGTTATCAACAGAAGTTTTGATATTACCGTCACCTTTTAGGTCAATTGTTTCGCCAAGAGGTTTCTTCACGGAGTTACCGTCTTCTGCTTTAAGACCGAAGCCTGTGGATTTGATGTCTTCAATAGCTGTATGCAATTGACCGCCGTTTACAGCGTCCTTGCTACCAGCGCCAATAGTACCATCAGCTACATTAGTGATCTTCTTATCAGCTGCATCGATGCCGTCTTTCGTCATGGAAGGACCATCAGTAATCTTCACGCCGTCTTTTGTAACAGCTGTCAACGGATTACCTGCTGCATCTTTAATAGTCATGCCTTCGCCGTTTACAACGGTTTTACCATTTGCACCATTAGCTCCGTTGTTGAAAGTAATGGAGTTCAAGTCTTTAAGGTCTTTTGCCAAACGAACATTGAGGATATTATTTTTGCTGATAACACCAATATTGTTTTCAGTCAAATCATCTTCGTTTGTTACGCCGCCCTTAATGTCCAATTGTTCATTAAGTTTTTTCTTGATAACGTCGCCGTTGTCACCACCATATGCCATACCGTCATCTTTGGTTGCCACTTGATGTGTCTTACCCTTTTCATCAGTGTATTTGATACGAGTGATTTCGTTACCGTTGAGGTCTGGATCACCTTTTTCAACAGAAATGTCAGCGCTATGGCCGTCTTTACCGTTAAGACCGATGTGACCTACGCCGTCTTTACCAGAAATAGATACAGCTTCTTTACCGTCCTTACCAGTCACAGCTACCTTGCCGTCTGTACCGTTATTAGGACCTGTAATGGACACGCCGTTCTTACCGTCTTTGCCAACTTTCACGGATTCAGCTTTAAGGTTTTTATTCATCTTTACGTTGATAGTTGTATCACCAGATGTTTGGTCTTGTGTGATGAAAGTTTTAAGGTTTTCGCCGCTGTAATCTTCGTCAGCTGCCGTGCCTTCACCTTTAATAGTCACTTTAGAGCCAAGCTTATTAGTTTTTTCTCCGCCTTGATTAGCATCGAATTTCAAACCTTTATTAGTCAATGCGTCTGCACTATCTTTGATTTTGTCATTTAAGTAGTCTACATTAACCGCTTCGCTACCATCGTTGCCTGTAGCATATGCCACATTCGTTACGTGAGTACCGCCTTGCTTATTGTTATATGCAGGACCTTCGTAAGTTACCTTGGATTTATCAGGATTACCAGTAGGATCCAAATCATACTTAACAGCGCGGTCATTCAATTTATCAAGTTTGGATTTAGAAGCAACGTCTTTGATGGTAACGGTTTCTGTTTTATCTGGATGATTCTTATCTTGTACAGTCAACGCTACATCGCCGTTCGCATCCACAGTGTAGTCTCCATTGGAGCCTGCTGCTTGATTTCTGATCAAACGATAATCAGTGGAGTTAGCACTTTGAGCATCCAACGCTTTTTTCAACTGATCTTCTGTTGCCGCACGACCGGATACAATCTTATCTGCATCCCAATCTTTATTATCAAGACCTGTTACATAGTTGCCTGTTTCGCTGTCGCCGGCCGCGTTGTTAACAGTTTGACTACCCATAGTAGCACCGCCTGCTTTCACAGTCTTAGCAGCCGTTACGGAATCAAGATTTTTAAGGTCTTTCGCCAATTGAAGTTCCAATTTGTTAGTGCCATCAGCTTTTACGTTGATATTGCCGGCTGCGCTCTTGAACGCTGCAGATTCAGCTTCAGTTACGCCTTCACCTTGTACTTTCACCAAGGAATTCAATTTTTGTTTATTCACAGTACCAGAATTGTTACCAGTGAATTGTAAACCGTCCTCCATAGTCGCAACTTGGTGTTCGCCGTTGCCGTCTTTGTAAACGATACGTGTAAGACCGTTTGTACCGTCTACACCTTTTTCGCCTTTAACGCCAGTAGCAGGATCATCGTAACCAGGTTTTACGGACAAGTCGATACCATTAGTACCGTTCACGCCGTTTGTTCCGGCAGGGCCTGTCAAGCCGATGTGGCCTACGCCATCCTTACCGGAAATAGAAACTGCTTCTTTACCATTTTTGTCAGTAACAGCTACCTTGCCATCTGTACCGTTCGCTGTGTCAGGACCTGTAATAGATACGCCATCCTTACCATTTTTGCCAACCTTCACAGATTCAGCTTTAAGGTTTTTATTCATCTTCACGTCGATAGTCGTATTGCCTGTTGCCGCATCTTGTTTGATGAAAGTTTTAAGGTTTTCACCACTGTAGTCAGCGTCAGCTGCAGTGCCTTCACCTTGAATTGTAACAGTAGATCCTAATTTGTTAGTTTGTACGCCGCCTACATTGGCATCGAATTTAAGACCCATGTTGATAAGGTCTGTTTTCGCATTAGTAATATTATTATTTAATTCGTTTTTAGCATCGTGTAATTGACCGCCGTTTACAGCATCTTTGGAACCGGCCGCTACGTTACCATCTTTCAAGTTAGTAATTTTTGTACCGTTAGGACCTTCCAATGTTACTGTGTCATGGCCTGTGTTACCGTCATATTTTACGGAACGATCTTTTACATTATCTAGTTCAGTTTTGGACGCAATATCCTTAATCGTTACAGTTTTAACGTCACTGGATTTTTCGTCTTTTACCTTCAAGTCTACTTGATTGTTTTCAACCTTATAGGAACCGTCTGCCGCGTTGTTCGGATTAGCGATTAAACGATAATCAGAAGCACTTGCGTTAGCCGCATTAGCCGCTTTTACAGCATCGCTGACAATTTTAAGTTGATCTTCTGTTGCCGCACGTCCGGACACGAAGGCAGGATCAGTTAATGTCCAATTTTTATTGTCCAAACCGGATACAAAGTTACCATTTTGAGTAGCTGACTTATTGTCTGTTACAGCTTGGTTACCCATAGTAGCAGTACCAGCTTTTACAGTTTTTGTAGCAGTTACTGTATTAACATTGATGTCTTGACCCAATGCAACCTTAATTGTTGTATCGTCGCCAGTTTGTGTAATTGTAGTGTCGATGTTAGTACCATCACCAGCTACTGTTACCTTGGAGCCTAATTTATTTGTTTTTTCGCCGCCATTATCAGCATCGAATTTCAAGCCTTTATTGATAAGCTCCGTTTTTGTATCATCAAGTTCTGTTTTGGATGCAATATCCTTGATAGTTACAGTTTTCTTATTCGCAGGATTTTTAGCATCTTGTACAGTCAAGTCAACTTTATTGCCAGATACAGTGTAAGCTTTATCAGCAGCACTGCTGTTTTCAACTAATTGATAGTCAGGAGCATCTACGTCAACTTTATATGTTTTATATGTACCGTCAGTACCTTCTGTAATCGTTGTGTTTTTACCAGCAACAACTTTAACTGCTTTTTGCGCTTCATTACGAATAACAGATTTACCGCCGTCCGTAATGTTGGACAAGTCTTTATTTGCCGCATTGTCAATCTTGTTCTTAGTTGCATCAGTCAACGTCACATCAATTGTTTGGTTGTTAACAGATGTCGTAACATAAGAACCATCGCCTTTTACAGTCAATGTTTGATTGTCCAATAAAACGTCATTGTTACCGCTGTTACCGGCTACTTTCAAGTTAACATTGCGCAATTGTGCCACGTTAACAGCATCAGTATCCGCAGTACCTGCAGCCACGTTTGTGATTTGACGAGTTTTTGTACCACCGTCACCTAGGGACACCGCACCCATAGTGGATGTCAACGCAGCACCTGTCAATCCGCTATATCCGTTTGTACGGCTGTCTACAGTTTTAACATTATAACCTGCTTTACCGGCCGCAACGGAAGCAACGGAATTCGCACCCAATGCAACGCCGTCATCTACGCTGGATTTAGCTTTATAACCGATCGCTGTGCTGTTCGCATTAGCTGCAGTCGCATCAGCCCCGACAGCTGTAGCAAAGTTACCTGCTGCAGAAGTACGTACACCGGCTGCTGTCGCGTTATTGCCTGTAGCACCTGTGTTATCGTAGTTCGCATCGGCAGATGTGCCTTTAGCACTAAAGAAATTCGTTTGCGCCGCTTCAACAGCTTCTTTTACCGTATGGTATGTGCTGTTCTTGATATTGAAATCAGGCGCTTTATATGTAGAACCATTCGCTTCATAGCCCGTATAAGTAGGACCTGCGATGGATTTTGCCAAGTTACTGTTTACAAATTTTAATTGTTTTACATTTGTTGCGTCAGTATCGTTTTCACCGCCTGCTACGTTGATGATACGGCGTTCAGAACCTACGTTACCTACCGCAACTACACCGTTTGCAACATTGTTATTTTGTTGGTTAGTGAAAGCAGAGAAACCATTAACCAAGGCACCTCTTACTTCCGTACCAGTACCCAATGCCAAGGAGTTATTGGATTCTGCAACGGCATTTGTACCGATAGCCATGGAGTTAGTACCTGTAACAGTTGCACCAAGACCGATAGCTGTCGTATTAGTATTGTTTGCTTTTGCTTCTTTACCGATTGCAATGGCACCATCTTTAGAGGCATTCGCCGCACCGCCAAGTGCAAGCGCATCAGCACCCAAGGATTTTGCATTACCGCCTAATGCGATGGAGTTGGATAATTTTGCTTGAGAAGAACTACCCATAGCAATAGCATCAGCACCAGCAGCATTAGAACTACTACCCATAGCAAAGCTGCTTACACCACTTGCATTTGCACTTTTACCCATTGCCACGGCATTTTGTGCGGATGATTGCGCCGTATTACCGATGGCAAAGGCATTCTCTGCACTAGCATTAGCACTATAACCCATGGCTACCGCATTGGCGCCACCAGTACTGGATGAAGAACCGAATGCCATAGAATCATCTGCACCAACTGCAGTACGAGCTTATGTACCGAAAGCAAGAGAACGAGCCCCTTCTGTTACGGTATTACCATCGCCATTATATTTAGCACTTGGAGTACCATGTTGTTGACCAGGTAATTTTATAGTTTCTGCCGCACCGATTGCAATGGATTGATCCGCTTTTGCTGTAGCGGAGTAACCCATGGCAAAACTACCATTACCCTTTGCCCAAGATGCAGTACCCAATGCTGTAGAGAACTCACCTTCTGCAGCAGATTGACGCATCATAGCCAAGGAGTTAAATCCACTCGCCTTTGTGGCTGTACCAAGAGCCATGGCAGATGGGGATAAAGCTTGTGCATAATGACCTAGTGCAAAGGAAATACCACCTGTAGCCTGAGCATAGTTACCGATAGCTAAGCCGGAATAATAAGTTGGATTACCAGTTTCCTGAATATTTGTATTTTTACCGATAGCAATGCCGGCAAAGCTATTTTCTGTATAGTTACCTCTATCTGTACCATTGTACAAATGACTATTATCAAATGGTGTCAAGTTTCCAGGATTTTGATAGTTATATAAATAACTACCTTCACTATAAACTACATTACCAGTAGCATAACCAGCCCCATTTACATCATTAATTGTCATAGCAGTATATGTAGCAGCATTAACCGTAGTAATATTACCACCCATCAATAATGCGGCTACCACCATGATTGCACTCATGCGTGCCCAAGTTGTACCAGTTTGTACGGATTTTACCTTTCCGCCACCTGTTTTTACGATTTCAGATACTACTACATAGCATTTTTTAGTCTTACTCCAAATCACATTATAAATTCGATTCATGATTATCCTTTCTTACCGAAACCTCAGTAAAACACATCACTTGTGTTGCATAATATTGCAAAGATAATAAAAAGAAGAAGTATAAAGATTGATTATCATCTACACTTCTTACACCAAATACTAGTATTCTCAATTACGATACGAATACTATAATTATTCATGATTCTTCATCATATACTCACCCACGGCAATACAATATCAAAAAATTTCTATCTTGTAAACGACTTTTTCATCTTTTCTTCATTTTTGTCGTTTATTTATTTCATATTTAATATTTTTTAATTTTAAGAAATAGAATCTTCATCTTTCCTATCAAATATTACGATAAATCCACATATCGGAATATAACGATTATTGTACTTACGTAATCAATTTCATATTTTTAGACTTTTCAGTTTAATGCTTTCATAGATAAGATAATTTTATATACAGAAAATTTATCACCTACAGATACACGAAAAAGCCGAGGCCCTAGAGCCTCGGCTTTCACAATATAAATCATATATATATTCTATTTTTTATTGACTCTTACACGTTCAATAGTTGGTTGTCCTTCATGATTCTTGGCAATAGTATCCACACGGAATAACGCCATTTCAGGACCAAATTCAGATACGAGTCGATTATCGACGACAACACCATTTTGAATGGCGCGGTACACAACTTGAGCGAATTCATAACGGGTCAACATACGATCTCCTCCAAATGTACCATCAGGATAGCCTTCCACAAGACCACGTCGAGATAGATCACTAACCGCCGCATATGCCCAGTGATTATTCGGCACATCAGGGAATAATGTGCTGCGGTCTGCCTTCATATTTGTTCCAGCCAGGCCATTCAAAAGAGCAGTCAACTTTTGAATCTGTGCATTTTGTACTGCTACAGTTTTCTTAAGTTCCAAAACTTCCTTACCGATAGCTACACGAGAACGAGATACATTACTGTGAGCACCTACTTTCACAGACATACCTGCATTTACAACGGTTTCGCCATTACCAACAGTAGATCCTACGCTAAACTGCAAGTCCTCATTCGGTCTGTAAAAAGCCCCCAATGCAGCGGCGTTGCCGTCATGATAGTGGCCATAACCAGCAGCAAAGTCCCATTTTGCATCAGGATCGAAATCCAACGGATGCAAGGCGGCAAGTGCAGCCGCTCCGGCCACAGATTTATTAACCTTTTTATCGAGGCGAGCTACATTCCGCCCCATATTCGTTACATCCTGCTTGATATTAGTAATGTCGCCCTGAATATTGGTTACATTCTTTTTAATATTGGTCACATCACCTTGTATATTGTTAATGTTTGTCGTGTTATTTGTAATCTGATTCGTTATATCGTCAGATAGGCTTACCTTATAATCTTTAGTCGTTCCGTTCGTCGTAGTTGTCACATTAATATGTTTACCTGCACTGACGGTAGTGGAGCCGTTCGCATTCACTTGATTTTGCAACTTTTTGAGCTGTGCCACATTCACCGCATCCGTATCCTTTGTGCCGGCTGCTACGGATGTAATCTGACGCGTAATATTTTTATCTGCATCACCGACAGATACGGCCGATTTAGTCGCCTTCCACGTAGAATCCGTATTCGTGGACTGTGCCTTTGTACTCGGGTCATACCCAACGGATCCAGCCGCCACAGTAGCCTTCGATTCACTGCCCAATGTAACGCCGCCCTCTACGGTTACATTCGTATTATGTCCGACAGCGACCGCATTATTAACAGATGTCGTAGTCTTGCTGTCTGTAGAACCGATGAGAACCGCATGATTGGCATCTTTTACCTCACGATTATCCCCCATTACAAGACCGTTCTTAGAATTAGTCACCGTATTTTCAGACCCTATTACGGTTGTATTGGACACCTTATCCGCCGTATTGTGAAAGCCCGTCAACATGGTATTCGTACTTTCATTGTCTTGGGAGCCGGTCAATGTGTTATTTACACCCATAAGTGCGGAGCGAAGTGTATAATCCGCCTTATTACCGCTACCAAATGCCATAGTAGAACCGCCACCATTAGAATTTTTGACAGCGGAACGTAATTTCTCAGATAATTCCTTAGCGGAATTACCGCCCGAACTTGGCGCTGAAATACTGGTTACAGAATTCGTTATTTCATTCCCAGCACCAAATACGAGAGATCCATTGGAGTTAAAGGTTCGATTGGCAGTGCCTACGATACTATTTGCAACCCCAGAGTATTGAGAGCTAGCACTTGTCGATTCAATACTATTTAAAGACCCTGTAATAGTAGCACCAAAATTCTTAGTGGCATCAGCGGTAGTGGTAGGATAACCTGAAGAGGCAATCGAATAAGCCCCTACAATAGAAGAAAACAAACCATTAGAATAACTATTCGCTCCTATAGTTGTGGAAAATAAATGTCCATTATTATTTTTGGTATTAGAACTATCTACATCCACATCACCTAATTTTCCTTTATAATTATGGGTCCCCAACATAATACTGCCAGAACGAGCATAGGTGTTTTGACCAATAGCCATTCCGGTTACCATCTTTTCAGGATTTTTTGGGAGCCCGAAAGGTATACCAAAAAGATTTTTGTATCCAGCCTGATTAAAATCAAACGCTCTTTCCATTCCGCCTACCATATTTTCGACGAATGAATTCGCACCTATGGCAATGCCGCCACCTTGATCAATATAATTATTAATATGTGCCTTTCCACCAATTACAATATCACCTGTGGACGGCTGTCCGACACCACCCGAATACTCTATAGTAGCCCCTTTACCAATGGCTACGTTTTCCGCCTTTGGTGCATTGCTACCCGTACCGATGGCTACACCGTTACCGCTACCCGGTGCCACATCCACCGCTCCGGCCACATATAGGCTCGATAACAACACACCATTAATCAACACCGATAATATAAGTTTACGCTTGCTCATTTTATCCTCTCCAATCCCTAATGAATTCCACGTGTAACTTATTCTTCATTATATTTTCATGAATATTGTGCCACTCTTTTTCTATTTTGTAAACAAAATAAATTTTTATGAATTAATGTATAAAAAAAGGAACTGTTTTATCATATCAGATGACAATCATCTGATATGATAAAACAGCTCCCTATGTTGCTTTTATCTAAAAAATAAATATGGATTCTTATGCTACTTTTATCAAAATAATAAATATATATATATCAATCTATCAATCAACGTGCACCGTATGTTGGCGGCGCACATTTTCTAGCATATTCGCACGAACCGATGCTTTTGCATCCGATCGATGGTTACCACCAAACCATGCCGTATCAACCCCGGCTAGGCGGAACATGATTTTTCCGTACGGACTGCCATGCTCATGCTCGGGCTTATTATAGCCCATGTCCACGGAAATCCTCGGCGTGAGCTGCAACTCCGTACCGATACGCAAGCCATGCTTATCCTCACTACGCCGCAACTGCCAACGATAGGCTTCCATGTACACGCGCGCCCAACGGGCATTCTTAAAGCTAGTCCCATATTCCGCAGTATATCCGTTAGACACGCTCTCCAAGCGTGTCGCACCGTCAAGGGAACGCTCGCTGGACACACCGCGATACCAGTTCATGCGAAATGCACCGATACCCGATACATACTCCAGCCCGACACTCATGCGACTGTGATTACCTCTGAACCGATGGTCATAAAACAGATTACCACCGTAATAATGGTCATCGTTCGCTGCGATTCGGCGATAGCCGATACCCACATTCGCCGTCGTTCCTGTATCCGCTGCATTCGCCAACCTCTCCTGTGTAAACCACACATGACGAGATGTCTCATCATAGTAACCTAGTGGTTGCAATGTTTCCACACCGTACAAGGGCTTCCAGTTTTTCTGAAAGCGCAATGACACGACGGTTCTCTGCATCCACGGTTTTGCCTTCGATCCGTGCATTGCGGAATGAACACCAGTCATAACCACCGCCTGCAACGCAGAGTTGACTGCATCCGTATCGGAATAACGAGTCGTCTTTTTATCTGTGGAGTCCGGCATCTCCAATCCGCCCTGACCGATGACATGATCTGGAGTATGAGACGAATTAACATGGAATGTATCTGAGTCGTCAGATAAGGCGACCGTACTTTCACTATGAACTTGTTTTACCCTAGTCCCCTGTATAGGCTGCTCTGCTTTACTTACCTGCTCCCCCGATACAGGCATGACAAACATATAAAGGGCACTCATCAACACGATTATATATTTCATTACACACTCTTACGTACAAACACACTTTTCATTACGCACATAATTATTTATTTAATTATGTACTTAATACGTCATTACACACGCCGATGACTCATGATTTTATCATGAACAAAACATGAAATTATTTCTATTTTATATAAATATATAGAGGCTTGTCAATGCATATAGAATGCAATTTATACATATAAAATGCTAGAATACAATTTATAGAATAAATAAATATTTAAATTTTATAAATATGTGTCAAAGGTTTCTTATTAACTATAAATACCTATAGAATATATTGTATATTTATTGAATTTATATGAATATTCTATTTACAATATACCTTTTTGGTATTATAGTAGCCATGTAAGTCTTTTTATGAAAGTTTTGTGAAAGTTTGTTTGTACACAAAGGAGTGTATACGATGAGTAAGAAACGTTTTGTATTAGCAAGTGTTGTAATGGTAGCTTTATCCACCACAGTTTATGCGGCGCCGGTCAATATCGTTGATAACAACGGTAACATCGGCAAGGAAGGTCAAACTTTCACCGCAGGAACAAGCGGCAATATCACCCTCGGTGAGAATGCCGGTGCGGCGAACGGCAAGGGTAAGAATGTTAATGCGCAAGGTAATAACATAGCCTTAGGTGCAGCTGCTGGGGCCGGCTCATCAGGCGGCGGCAATATCAACCTTGGGGCGAAGTCCTTCCGAGGCAGTACTGGCGATTTTAACGTAACCGTCGGTTTCGCCGCAGGTAATGCAAGCCAGTTGACGAACTCCATTGTCATGGGGACTCAATCAGGGGAAAACTCCGCAGGTGATAAAAACGTGTGGATTGGTAATTTTCAAGGTGCTAACAGTAAGGCCAGCAATTCTGTAGCCATCGGCTCGAATTCAACAGTAAACGGTCAGTTCGACCTTGCCGTAGGGCATTATGTGAATGTAAAAGCCGCAAAAGGTTTGGCTGTAGGCTCTTATAATACACTATCAGAGAAAGCGACCGCATCCGGTGTATTCGGCCAGGGCGAATACGGTAAAACAGCTATTGATGCAGCCAATTCTTACAGTATAGGTAATTACAACCACATTTCTGGAGAAAACACCTTTGTTCTCGGCAATAATGTGACTACCTCTCTAAAAAATGGCGTTGTCCTTGGCAATGATTCCGCTGATGGCGATGTAATCGGTACAGCAAGTCATACCTTTGAAAATGGTACTACCGTCAACTATGCTGGCACCTCCCCTGTATCAACAGTATCCGTAGGGGCTAAGGGCAAGGAACGGACCATCACCAATCTCGCAGCAGGTCGCGTGAGTGCTACCTCTACAGATGCGGTCAACGGATCCCAACTCTACGGCGTTCATCAAATGATTGATACCCTTGGTAAAAGTACAAGTCAACAACTTAATAATTCTATCAGCACCATTGAAAAATCTGTACAACATGTATCTCAAGAGGTGCAACGTGTCGAATCGGAATCCAATAAAGGTGATGCTCGTGCCGCTGCATTAGCTGCATTACATCCATTACCATATGATCCAGATAATCGCGTTCAATACATGGCTGGCTACGGTCATTATAAAAATGCAAATGCAGTAGCTTTAGGTATAGGCTATTACCACAAAGATAATCTTTTACTCACCACAGGGTTTACGATGAACAATCACGTTATGGCCAATGTAGGTATCACCTATAGACCAGGAAAATCTTTGTCTACTGCTATGTCTCCTGCCTCTTATAACGCACTAGAACAACGCGTACAAGCATTAGAAACTCAAAATAAAGATCTACAAGAAACAATAAAACGCTTGGTAGAAAAACTTGAAAAATAATAAGGTCCTTTTTGGTAGTCCTATGACTACTTTCACACAAACACACTAAAACCAAAACACAAAAAGCTGTACACACATAATCGATTTTTGAACTACCCTTGATGTTACATTCGTTTTGACATCAAAGCCGTTCAGTCTAATCTATGTATGTACAGCTTTTATGATTATTTATATGTAGTTATTATAATAATGTATTTCATCTCAATTTGACGATATATATTTTTGTCCCTATAATATAGGTAGATAGCCAGACGAGTAGTTACGTCGGGCTCATCTCGAAACTTAATAGAAATTAGGAAATGGCCTTTTCGTTTTATCTAGCTACCAAGCGGTAACGAAGGGCTATTTGCTTTTTCCAAAGCAAATAAGTGCTACTAGTGCTCCGAAAGCGATGACAACAGCCATTACTTGAAGCAGGAGCATGATTAGTTCATAATCACTCATAGACACCCCTCCCTTCATTAACGAAGAGAGGCCCAACCTCGCTGACTATCCTAATCCAATTATATATCGAACATATAAGCGAGTCCATAAGAATCTATAAATAGAAATATACAAAAATATATAATAAAAAGCAAAAAAAAAGGCAGAGATTATATAACATGTCCTCCATTACTAGATGTTCAGTAATGGAGGACATATCAATAATTCCTGCCTTTTTTGTTTATCGACGAGCCACGCGCATGGCTGCCATCATGCCTGGCGACTTCCAGACGGATTGGCCATTATCGGATACGAGTTTATTATTATCGTAAAACACGTCTGCATTGTAATAGTTGTCATCACTAGATGTCACTTTGTAGCTAAGACCTGCCGTTGTGTACACCGTAAAGTTGAGTATATCTCCCACTCGCTTTACAGAGTCTTGATCTACATACCAGTTATTACCGAGATATGTCGTAGCATACACATCTTGACGAGCTTCTACATCGTTTGTGCTAATGCCAATTAATACAAGCAATGCCGCTAACATATATAAGAATTTACGCATTATAATTACCTCCCGTTTTATGGTAAGAATACTTATATATTATACCAAAAAACACCGATAATCGCATTATAATGGCAGTACTTTCTCAACCCTTGACTGAATTCGCTCGAGGCTCGGCGTGATTGCTTTCATCACAGGTTTTTCTATGAAAGCTAACCGCACATAGTCTACAATCATACCGATAACAAAAATAAGCGCCACTACAAGAATTGCATACAGAGGTAATAGTATTGAATCATAGTACTGATACGTTGCCAATACATTATCCCACATGTAATGAAGGAATAGCTTATTATCATGCAATAGGTATATGCCAAAGGTAGTAGATGCTACCGCATTGATCCAAGGGTGATAAGTGATCTTTGCTTTCAAAAAAATAATAAATAAGCCAATACCTAATAGCAATTGAAAGAAACCATAATCATTTTGTGTAAAGTAGAAAATCTGTTTCATATACGCTGGATCCGTCATGGCTAGTACATCGACGAGGATATCCCCTAGAAAGGCTCCTACAAAGCCTATGGCAGTAAAAATAATACCTATTTTCTTTGTTATATGTGAGCCGTACAGTTTGATATACGCCCCTAGCGAATAGAATACGATAAATGAAAAGATATGTTTAAATCCAAAGGTGGTATGCGGTACATTAGGCCACAAATTCAACACCGTCGGCATTAAGAACCAAATTACCGTGGAAACCACTAGGAGTATAATGTAGTATGTATGCTGCAGCCAATGAAGTACTCGATTAATAACAGGCGTTAATAAATAGAGTACTAAAAAGTTCTGGGCGAACCAACTCATGGCACCAATGGGCAATAAAGCGAGCATCATATTCCTTGACGTCACCGTATCGAGTCCTAAACCCATAGCCACGCCGAACATAGCAATGCTATAAAACCATATTTGCCCTACTAACTTCACAAACTTGTGCAGCTTAAAACTACTAGAAACCATAAAATAGCCTGTTATCATAACAAAGGCAACTACACCAGCCTTGCCTCCAAGTCCAAATACTTGGAGAAACACCTTATTAAACGTTAAATCTGGTGTAAAGGGGAAACAACCGTGCACGCTAAAATGATGCATAATAATTAGTATCATCGAAATGATACGCAACAATTCAATATTGCTCGCTCTCATTCTCTATACCTCATATTCTTCCTCTCAAACTATATGAATACTACGCCAACTGGTAACTACCAAGATGACTTGTATACATCATAAAATACATGAAATATATGAGAATGTTGTGACAAATTTTACACATAAAAAAGACAGCTGATATAATCAACTGTCTTTTTGTTAAGCTATACTTATTACGATAATAATTAATGTACAAAAAATTAGCATTTTGTACATCAATCTACTATTTAGAAAAATGATGTTCAAAAATCCTTCTTTTTGAACATTAATTTACTAAGATTCGTTAGTTATTAATTCAATAAACATCCTCTTTAAACAAGTGAATGCCTATTTAGATTATACTTATACTACATACATATTAGAAATGTCATCTAATCAACTAATAGTTTTTGGCAATCGTATTTTTATTTTCCTACTACTTATAAGCTCCTCTATTATTAATTTCTTGATAACAGCACATTTTTTTATCGTATCAAAAATTGTAGCAAACATAATACTTGTACATATACAACTTAATATGAGAAAGAATAAGTCCATAAGAATAGAGTGTTCAAAATGGCTCCAATAAGCTAATCCTATTATTCCAACAAATAAAATGCCATAAAATCCAATAGATTTGAACTTAGAAATACTCAAAAGCATAGTTGAAACAAAGCCTACCATACTACAACCTAACAGTACTATTATAGTAATTATTATAAATTGACTATAAGCAAAAATAATACTTTCACTAGCACCTTCCTTCAAAACTTCTATTGCCAAATTTGATCCTATACTTACTATAAGGGCCAAAATAGCACCTAAAGAAATAGTTCCCCATATAAACATGTATCGACTCTCAAAATCACTTATTAATAATTCATGTATAATTCGTAACTCTGAGTTAGATTTATTCATTAATTTATGTTTTATATATGAACGATACTGTGTATATAAATCAGTTGTCATGGAGTACCAAATAAATGTTAAGAATTGAACTACTCTACTCATAAGCCTACCATTTTTACAATATATTATTTAACTTTTATTATCTTTCCATTCATTTACAAGCTTCAAAGCTTCTTTCTCATCAACACGATAACTTTCTGATTTATCATATGACAAAACAAAAGAAGCCAATTTAATCTGATCTTCTAATGTAAATGTATTTAATTGTCGTTTATCAAATTCCTGAATTTTCTCATATATTGTATCTTTAGAGATATATGTTAAATATTTTTCTAATGGAAAATCCCATCCACTGTCATTATTATCACTCGTCCACTTACTTGCAATAGCACATATAAACTTAAGTATATTGTTATCCTCTTTCAATATATAGTTTAAATAAGTTCTTGCTCTATCTTTATCTAGACACTCCCATAAATAGAAAGCCATATGGAAGTCTCTTATATCAATAATTGCTTCAGATTGAGTAATCTCATTAATTTTTGAAACATAAATTAGCTCTATATCAATTAAATGCTGTAAAGTAATAAGTTGTTTCTCTATATGTTCCTCTTTTCCTGCGAGCCTTCCATGAGATAATTCTATTCTATTGATAAAAGAAGCTAATGTTCCTAGTTGCTCTTTATTTATATTTTCTAATACACTTTTAATCAAATGATATCGTTCATTTTCATCATTGATCTTACTTATAATATCATAAACAAGGAATTCTGCTTTAGTATATGCTGATAACATATAAAATTGACTATTTTGAGAGAATTTATGTAATACATTCAAAATGACAGATGATAATAAACCTAAACGCTTTTCAGGAATGGTATCAACCAATGATCTTAATTCATCTATAAAATATTCAATATTCCCATTATTATTAATTTCAGTAATTGTATCGATTAAATCATCTAAAGGTAATATATTTATATAAGAATTAATAATATATCTTGAAACAGGAATTCCACCCAAGTCAAACATAAAATATGAATCAAACCGTTCTTCTTGTGCTACTCTCATTGTCTCTCTTATATTCGATTCTGTATATCTATAATCACGTTCATCAATATCCTCTGCAAATACAGGAAATAAAGTAGAGAGAAATTTTATTCCTATATCCGTATTTATACCTAATTTTTTAAGTTCCTCATGTATTGATGTACGATAATCACTTTTATTCCTAAATAAAGCTGAAAAACTATGAGAATATGTACTACAAAGCAAATCTTTATTTCTACCAATCCACTGATATAATTGAGGTTTTAGAACCTCAATAGTAGTAAGAGCCACCATATCTTCGAAAGCAGTTTCTTCATATAATATTTTATATCTAAATTGAAATGTATTTATAACTCGATTTACATCTCTTAATGTTTCAATATAAGGTTCTATACAATTTGTAAACACTTCACTCCAATAAGATTGATCAATTTTTGGGTTATCAGAAATAGTTTTAACTGTATTTTCAAGATTTGTTAAAAATATCTCACGTAATCTTGGCTTCAAAAGTGCAGGTATTTCAAATGGGATCTGTACAATTTTTTCTAAATATTCTGCACCATCAATATCATGTACACTTTCTAAAGCTCTACATACAACATCTCTATCCATAGATAAGACATATATTATATTTGGAAAATTACCAACCTGCTTAACTAATTGAAAAATATCTCTAATCTGTGTATTGGTTAAGCGATCAATATCATCTATAATCACAACAATTTTTTGTTTACTTTTAATAAGTACTCTTTCTAAATTTGCCTTTACCTTATCTAAATCATTATCTTCTAATATCTTTCCTCTAATATATCTATATAAACATTTTAAAGGGTACTTTAACATTATAATCCAATTCTGACTTGATACAATCGATGTATATAATAATAAATTTAAGGCACCAGAATACTGATCTATAGCCCTTACTATCTGTTTCATGTTTTCTTTATTACTATGAAGTTTTAACTTAATTCTCAAGTCCTCAAAGAATATACCTATAAGATTATCTTTATCTGAATAATTCCAAGGAGAAAAATTTACAATAATAGAGCCGTCATCATCATTATCAGATAAATAATTTATTTCATTGACAACCATATTCAGAATAGATGTCTTACCAGTTCCCCATTTACCAAATACTCCTAATACTAATCCATCTTTTCCATCATATTTATATATCGCTTCCCCTAATTGTTTGGCGAATGTTACTCTCCCCAGTAAATCCTGTTCCGAAGATTCAATTGCTTTATCCGAATTGTAATTCATATTTTTTCCCTTCGAAAAATTACAAATTCCACATCATACAATTATAATGACTTACACAATATATCATATAATCCCAGTTTATAATTGATTACCTATTATTCATATTATAGCACTTATAATCGAAGTCACCCGTAAAGTGAATCTTTTGCTCGTGTATATTTTTCTAAATAGAATCTCATTTAGATTTATCATCTATATATAATATCTTTTGGTCTCCAGATACCTATTTCCATATTTATATTTTAAATTTGCATATTTATCAAATATCATGAATACACTTTTTTAATATTATAAGAAAGATAAAACTACTATTTCAGGTGGGATTAATACTAACAGATAAATATAATCGCTTAATTGTAGATTTCTTTGTTGATTTGTGTATAGAAAGATAGTAGTATCCCTATATACTACTATCTCAATAACTTATTATTTAATATTTCTACCATAATAAAAACACTTAACTCAGATAACAACAAAGCTAACGCTGCACCTAATCCATCAAAATAATAAATTAAAGGATAAACTATAATAAGATTAAATATAGCAGCCATACAAAGTATATAAGTAAATTGTTTTTGATATCCAAACGTTATTAACCCCAAAAAACCCAATACTGTACTTGCAATACTAACAGTTGGAACAAAAGAAAGGACTCTAAATATAGGAACTGCATCTTCAAAATTTGATCCCATTACTAAGTGAACGATATACCAAGCAGTAAAAAATAACCCTATAGAAACAAAGAATGTTCCAATCGATAATCTCCAAAATAATTTACGTAAAATAATAAGAGCCTGATTTTTAGACTCTTTGGCTGTTCTAACAATATACGGATACAAACTATCTACTATCGGATTTAATGCACCACGAATAGCATCAATGATTCGTATAGAAGCGCTATACAATCCTACAGCATATTCTGAACTAAAGAGGCCTAATAATACTATGGTAGTATTTGTATACATATTGATAGCTATCATAGAAGTAAAATAAGGAAAACTATCACAAATAGCTCTCTTAATTTGTTTCCATTTGACTCTACGTAATAAACTTGGAAACATTCTCCAGAGTATAATCCATGATAATAAAGCCGCCACCATATTGCTACAAGATAAAAATCCTGCGGCCCACAATATATCAGCTGATGTAGATACAAAAAGAAATACGCCTCCAACTGAAATAATTTTTCCAATAGTACTTACTAATGTAATGTAACGCATTTGTTGAATCCCTTGGAAAAACCAAATTGGAAATAACGCTGTCCCTATAACATTAAGATATACAACACAATATAATAACCATGGTATATGAAAGTATTGATAAAGTACACCAACAAATATCCCAAATATTAATGTGAGTATTACAAGTATAAAAATTTTTGCAAAATAAATAGAACTAAACCAATAACTACATTGCGTACCTTTATCATGACGAGCAATAGCTTTTGGTGCACTTAAATCAAATCCAAAATTAGAAAATAAAAGAAAATATTGAACTACACCAATAACAAATGAAAGTTGCCCAAAACCATCTACATTTAGAACTCTTACAAGAAAAGGAAATGTAATAAAATTAAGAATATATTGAAAGCCCTTAATAGCAAACAAAGAAATTATGTTCTCAATTAATTTCCAATTTATACTCCGCATTGACAAATTCATATTATACTCCACGTACCAAACGACGTAGGCTCACTTTAAGTCGCTCTAATACTTTAGCTATAGGTATCGGAACTAAACACATACATCGTAATAATCGAGCGGATTTAGGTTCCTCATAAATATAAACATTATATTTATATAACAAATCCTTATTGATAATACCTATAGATCGTAAAAATAGTACATAAGACAAACTTACAAGAGCATCGCATCGAAAATAACGTATCATATCCATTCGTACTACCTGAAATTTAGATGGTATCAAAGTCATAGCTATACTCATTTTTTCAAAACAAAAAATATAATAACGCTCATCATGAGTCCATCCATGATTCACCTTTAATGGATTATAATACACAAATGGAGTATAAACAGTACTATATATAGCAAACTTATCATTAATAGTAGCCTCACATAATAAACATGGAAACCACCAAGGAATACTATTCTTCTCTCTATATTTCTCTATATACTTACGTTTAAAAATAGGCTTTAAAAATCTAGTAGATACTATCGATGCTCCCCAGTAACTAAGGTGAGAGAAATACTTCTTCATAAATAATACAGAATCTTGATATACATCAAATATAGAAATTTGTTTATTGCAATCCTGTCCACGATGACCAATCCGCTCTTCAGGTTCCACATTAATAATTGCATATTGAACATAATTATTTTTTAAAAGTAGAGTCTCCATACCATTGAAGTCAGCCATATGACCATCTCCACATAGCCAAATATAATCAGCATCTACTGACATAATAGCTTGAAGTGCTTTATCATCACCTATTATATCTGATGACCATCGTTGATAACTTAAATTAATATTAGGAAAATGTTGCTTAAAATTATCGACAACAGACTTTGTATCATTTGATTCACTGCTATCATGGATTTGGAAGTAAAATAATTGCCCCTTATAAGGGGCAACGCATTTCTCTAAAAAAGTCTCTATACAATTTGATCTATTATAAGTAGGTATTACAACGGCAATCATAGCTTTTAAACCTCTTTTATATATTCAATATCAGGATTAAATCTAATGCCATCCCGATATCCTTTCCACAATGATTTTAAACGTTTAACACGATTATCTTTTGCTTTTACCAATATTTTTAATGCATTAAAAGCTACCTTTAAATGATAGTATAAATAACCATAAAAACCTTCTTTTGAGTAGAGATAAAACTCATTACGAAAGGCCAATTCATACCGTGGTAAACGTTCTATCACATCTATCGCAATATTACTGCCCTTATTAATTGCCATTTCATGAGTTACTACACTATCACGAATCCAATAAGACTTCATTCCAAATCGCTTAGTGATACGTCTTGTATACTCTACATCATCCCCCCATATAAAGAACTCTGATATAGGTAATCCAACCTTTTTAATAACATTCGTCTTAAACAAAATTGATACAAAAGAAGCCTGATCTAACTCTTGAATTGGATAAATCTGTTTTTTTAAAGGCTTTGGTATATTCATAATACATAATGATCCATCAATCCACTCAACGCGACTCGCTATCCAACCATATGCTCCTTTTAAAACACTGTCGGCATGCATTAAAGCAGACAACGTATCAACATTACAGATACAATCATCATCCATAAGCCATATATACTCATAACCAGATAATACGGCCTCTCGCATACCATAATTAAATCCACCTGCACCACCTAAATTATTATCTAAATGATGAATTGTAATACAATGCTCATTCAAATATGTGTCCAAAAACTCTTTTGTACCATCTATAGATGCATTATTAACAACTATAATATCGCAAGAGTAATCCCGCTGTGCTAATAATGCTTTTAGGCATTTCCGTAGTAAGTCTTTCCGATTATATGTAACAACCACTGCCACTATTGTGTTTACTGTCCTCATTTATACACCAATTCGAATTTCAATTACAATCTACTCTTAATAACTTGACGATTAAAAATACGTTTAAATGCTATTCTTTATAATCAAAATGCTTTTTATTAATATATAAAAATATAGCATTACAACGAATAAACATTCTACAATAGTCGATATAGTTAATGGGTGTATATCTTCAGAGAATGTACTCAATATATCTAAAGGAGGATTAAATATAGGCGTCATTATAATACCAAGAAAAGTAAACAATATTGAATAATTAATATTTGATGTTTTACCATAATCGTATTCATTTATTAAAAGAATCAAAGGAATAAATAAATAAATAAGATTATAAATTGCAGAAATACCCACAAATAATAGTAATATTAATGAAAGTAATGTTACCTTATAAAACTCTGTAATTTTAGTGCTGATTGAACATATAAGTAAAGTAATCCCTAGCAGCACTTTATTAATAACCGCACCTATACCACTAATATCTACTTCAAAAATTCTATCTATAAATTGATATATATTCGATATATTAACAAATGCCCCATATCCCATAAATTTAAAAATACCATCTCGTACCTCTCCTGATTGAAAGAGATTTGTAGTAAACATAATATTCTTAACCATCTGAATGGGACCACCATGTGTAACAATAAATGGGGCCATAAAAACTACGCTACAAATAAGTCCAGCATGAATAATTTCTTTTTTTCGCACAGTACGAAATAGAAGCGCCCCAAAGATAAAAGGTATAATTTTAATTGACCCAGCAATAGCTAAAGCAATATAAGACTTATAACGATTTGACTTTTTATCTGACTTATAATACTCAACAAAATAAAGAAGACTTAATAAGCATAAAAATACGGAATTACCACGTTCAATTGTAAATAACATTGGTAGTGAAAATAAAATAATAGTATAGATGATACGATTCTCTCTAACATTATTACATATGTTTTGACGCATTGATATTAACCGATTATATAAAGCTATAAATAAAATTCCATGGTATAGCATTTGCATCATAATACCTAATCGAGAGTCTCGTATTTCTAAAGTAGAAAACATCTTAAAATCAAAGATTCTACCTATAATCATATAAAACACATTTATTAAAGGAGGATAAATAACCTTTCGGTCATATGGATGATCTGAATCATGAATACTATTAAAAAAATCCATAAAAATATCATTTTGATCAGATATAAAAATCGATGTAAAAGAATGTCCTCTAGATAGATAGGCTAATATAAAGAAAAAAATAATATTTACAATACTAAATATATAAAATATTTGCTTTATGCCAATATTCATCTCATTTGTTGAAGCTACATATTTTGTAACCTTATATATAATGCCTAACAATGCTACTAACGTTAATCCAATAACTAATATTGGATTAACAGGTGTACGACCAGCTAAAACCGGAAAAGATGTTGTAGAATGATATAAAAATATTAGTGAATATATCAAAAATATAAAAGATAATCCATAAAAGCATCTCTTATTATGAATGATAATTTTATTTTTCATAATACCTCATCAGACATCAAAATTAATTCGTTTTTCCTCTACTACTAAAGGTCTATTCATTACTCGCGCATTAATATTTAAAATATATTCACCCAGTAAACCTATAAATATCATTTGAATAGCACCTATAAAAAACATACCTATCATTATTGGTGCTGTGCCCATCGGAAATGCACTCCACCAAAGTAATTTAGCTATAAATGCCCCCAAAGCTACTATTAAACTAACTATTGCTAAAAAGAAACCTAAAAATGTTGCAATCCTAAGGCCCGCCTTAGTATAAGAGGTAAAACTAAGCATAGCGGCATCATACAATGTATACCAGTTATTACTAGATAATCCTGAACGACGCTCTGCCTGTCTATATTCTATGTCCTTACGATTTGGTCCTAATTCAGCTACTATGCCTCGTAAGAATGGTAGTGGATCATCCAATTTTCTAAGAATGTCTAAAAAAGATTTATCATAAAGGCCTGTACCTGTAAAATGCTCAATCATTTCTACATTAGACATTTTTTTTATTAATTTATAATAACATGATCTAAAGAAATACATAATAGAGCTTTCATCACTACTTTTTTTGATGGCAGATACTATCTTGTAACCCTTCTCCCATTCATGAATAAATCGTGGAATAAGACTTACAGGATCCTGAAAATCTGAACACATAACAATAGTACAATCTCCAGTTGTTTGACAGAGCCCATAAAAGGGGGAATTAAATTGACCAAAATTCTTAGCATTAAATATAGCTTTAATTTTTGAATTATACTTACATAAACGCTCAATTACTTGACGAGTTCCATCAGTAGAAAAATTATCTATAAAAATAATTTCATAATCATAGCAAGGTAATGAATTCTTAAATTCATTAATAATAGCTTCACTTATAGGTCCTACGTTATCTACCTCATTATAACAAGGTAATAGAACACTAATGGTTTTCATTTTTTTTCTCCCTATATTTATTTATTGTTCGAAATGTCCAGAATTTATTTAATATAAAATTAATTGGTACTGTAATAAATAACGTAAAAATTGGTGCTAAAAATTTAGATATCAGCATCACATCAATTAATATATACATTATAATTAATCCAATAACAAGAGATGCTGAATATGCGATATAAGTCTTAATTAAAGACTTAATCCAATGTATTTCTGTCTTAAACACATATCGATTATTCCAAAAAAATGCATTAAAAACACTACTAACCCATGACACAATATTAGCTATAAAATAATCTACATTAAGCCATAATAAAAAATAATAGATACCAAGTGCTACAATCGTATTAGAAAGTCCTACGATGGAAAATTTGATAAATTGAAAAATACTATTCATGATTATTAATTTCCATTAAAATTTTACGTATTCCTTCAACAAAAGGGGTTTCTGGTTTCCATCCTATATCATTAAACAAAGTAGATATATCAGCTTCTAAATGCATAGCTTGATCTTTATAATATGGTCTTTCACCAAATCCTAGTGACAAACTTGGATTAATTTCATTGCGAATAATTTCAGCAAACTCTCTTAATGTCTTAGTTTGGCCACTACCAATTACATAAATAGATCCATTATGACCATCTTCAGCTAACCGGTAAAAAGCATGTGCCGCATCACCTGCATAAAGATAATCCCATACTTGTTCACATTTAGTTAAAGATGGCTTTATGCCTTTCAATAGATCATTAATAATTACACTAATTAATGTATTAGGATTATCTCCAATACCATATGTACTAATAATACGAGTCCAAATATGAGTAATTCCTAACTGTTGGCACATTACACGGGTCATCTGTCCGGTACATAATTTAGCAAAACCATAACCGCTATCAGGATTAGTCGGAGTAGAAGGAGATATAATACCTTCAGTTTTACCATATTCTGCTTGACTACCAGCACCAATAAATACCTTACATGATAATGAATAAGCAGCCCTAACGGCTAATAAAGAGTTCTTAATATTCTCAGTTTGTAGCTCCATATTAAAACGATTCTCTGCAGATTCTGTACCAGCCCAAGCAAAATGGAAGAAAGCATCACAAGATTTATCAATATAATTGGATAAATTTAATATATTCTTCATATCACATTCGACAATATGAATTAATGGTGATTTCGGTATATTAATAATTCTTTTTGAATTTGGTCTACAAATAGCATAAACTTCTACACCAATCTGTACCATATATCTTGTTATGGCTAAACCTAATACACCTGTAGGACCAGTTAATACTATACGTTTAATACTACGACTCATGATTCCTATCTCGTCTCTAATAAATGTTTAATAGCAGATTTCACTTCATCTTCTTGAATATCATGGAATACACCTAATGTATAATCCCTTTGAATAAGAACAGCGGTAATACTTTCTCCTATTTGTTTTTTATCTTTTTTAATAGCAGAAATAATCGTATTATAATCAAACCAATCTTTATTAATATTAATAAATTGCAAAATTTTATTACATACAACTTCAATACGTTTTGCATAGTCAGCTGATAAATACCCTCTCAAGGCAGAAATATGATTAGCTGTAATCATCCCCATTGCAACGGCTAATCCATGAGGAATTTCATAATGACTAGATACTTCATAGGCATGTCCAAAAGTATGTGCAAAATTCAATAAAACACGAATTCCCTTATCAAATTCATCTTCTTCAATGAATTTCTTTTTAAATGTTAATGATGTTTCTACATACTGATGTAATAAAGAGTAATCATGATTTAGAATATCATCGATATCCCTCTCGAGCCCTTCAAATCGTTCTTTTCCAGCGATAACATTAAACTTAACTACCTCACCAAGTCCACTTGCATAATCTCTATCACTCAAAGTTCTAAAAACTTGTTGATAAATATTAATAATATCTGGTGGATAAAATGTACCAAGAAGATTTTTAAATTTTTTATAATTTAAAGAGGATTTACCGCCGATGCAGCTATCACAAGCAGACAATAATGTAGTCGGATAAAAAGTCCAACGAATACCACGATATATACTAGTAGCTACAAACCCCGTAATATCCTGTACAATACCACCACCAATAGATATCAAATGAGTATTACGTTTACTAGGCATTGATGTAAGTAATTCACAAATTTCTAAAGCTGTATCAATTGTCTTATTTTCCTCTAACGCATCTAACAAATATAGTCTATTTCTAGGAAAACTAGGGAATCTATCTTTATAAAAATCATACACATTTCGATCTATAACGAAAAAGCTCTCATCTTGTTTTACTAATTCATATAAATCATCAAATGATTCAACAAAATTAACAGAGTAAGTCTTAAATCTAGATTGAATATCCATATAATTTACCTCTAATTTTCATCTATAACAGGAATGTACATATTTTCCTTCAGTTCTTCACGTGATAAAAACGGTGCCATATCCTCTAATGGTGGACTAAATAAGGTACCATCTGGTAAACGTTTTGTAGCTGATTTCGGTTCAAAAAATTGATCTTTAGAAACAAAAACTTCACAAAGTATATAACCATCATGAGTTAATACTTTATTGATACCATCTTGTAAATCATCAGTAGATTTAATGGATACATATGGCATTCCAAAAGCCTCTGCAATTTTTTTAAAATTTGGGAATTCCAAATCTTTGCTATCAGGACCAATACCAACAAAATTAGAGTCAAAAATATTAGTCTGAGTAATTCTAATCTGTTGATAACCTTCATTATTTATAAGAAATAACTTTATTGGAAGCTGATTAGTAACAATAGTTTGTAACTCTTGTAAGTTCATCATAATACTACCATCACCTTCAAGGCATACTACTGATTTATTTTTGCCGACACTGGCTCCTATAGCTGCAGGAAGAGCATATCCCATTGAAGATAGAGAGCAATTCATAATAAACCGATCATTTTCTTTAATATAATATGTTTGACTTCCTACTACACTAGCAGAACCATTGGCTACAACACTAATGGCTAATTGAGGTAAAGAGCGACTCAATACATCAATAAAATTATATACATTAACTGGTTTTACCTGTTTCTTTTGTATATCAGTCACCACAGGATATTTCATTTTCCACTTATTACATTGTGCCACCCACTCTTTCTTTTCGGTAATCGGATTACTTTCTACGTAATCTAATAGCTTAATCATAAAATCTTTCGAATCACCATGAATAGGTAAATCCACACGCAAAATTGGTTTCTTCAACTCATTTATATCTATATCATTAATTATTGTAAAAGCTTTACGTGCCCAGGTATCAAGATTCCATCCAACTTGATATACACTTAATCTAGCCCCAATAGAAATAAGTAAGTCACTATTTTGAACAGCGAAATTACCTGCTCTATCACCCATATTACCACCGCGGCCACAATAATAGCGATTATCAGTGTCTATCAAATCAATACTATCCCAACATGTCACCACAGGAATATGCAATGTCTTCACCAACTGTTTAAATTCATCCATACCATGTGATAAGCGGATACCATTACCAGCATATATTACAGGTCTTTTTGCATTACGAATTTTATCTATCACTAATTCAATAATATCTTGTTGAATTACAGGTACTGTTTCCTCTGGTGGTGTAAAGCATCGTAAATCATCTGTTTCAACAAATGTACCTTGAATATCTAATGGAATATCTAACCAAGACGGCCCAGGTCGACCATGCGTTGCCATATACACTGCCTTTTCAAGATAATAAAGAATATCATTAGCATCAGTTATCATCTCAGCATAGTTTACTAAATTTTTTTGCACTACAGGGACAATATCTACTTCCTGACCACCAATCGACCTCAAATTTATATCAGTAGTATGTAAACATAATGTTGATTTTGCTTGACCTGAAATAATAATCATTGGTATTGAATCTTGATAAGCACCAACTACACCAGTTATAGCATTCGTAGCTCCAGGACCACTAGTTACACATACGACTGCTATTTTACCAAATCGTTTTGTATACCCTTCAGCAGCAATTGCTGATGCTTGCTCATGATGATTATATATACAAGAAATATTCTTATGATGTCCAAAAGAATCATTCAAGAACATCGCTCCACCACCAGTAACTGTAAACACTTGAGTGATATCATTTTCAACCAGAAAATTTGCTATATAATCACTTACTCTAATTCTCATAAAGTTATAAGTCCTTTCAATCTACTTAATAGATTCTCCACCATCAACTACTATTATGGAACCAGTCATAAAAGATGAATCATCTGATACAAGAAATAGAACAGTATTAGCTATTTCAGCTGAATCCGCAACACGACCTAATAGATTAACATCTTTGAATCTAGAAAAATCACGATTAGTAAAAATATTTGTAGATGTTACCCCCGGGCAAATTGTATTAACTCTAACATGAGGTGCATAATTTTTAGCTAAATGCTGAGAGAATTGAATCATAGAAGCTTTTGTTGAAGCATACATATAACTACGTTTTCCTTTAATATGATATTGAAGACCTATATTTGAAGCATTATTCAATACTACACCTTCAGCAGCTTCTACTAAGGGCATAAATTTTTGACACATATGCATAAGAGCCTTTACATTAACATTAAAAGATGTATCCCAATCTTCATCAGTGATCTCTTCCAAAGCCCCCGTCAATAAAATCCCTGCATTATTAAATAGAATATGTAGTTGTCCATATGTATTTACAATATATTCATATAAAGATTCTATTTGCTTTTTATCAGCTATATCAAAATACTGAATATCAATATTTAATCCCAACAAACTAGACTTGCTATTTAACTCATCTCCGTGTGCTTTATTCCGACCAACAGCGATAACCTTTGCGCCTTCCTTAGCCATTATAATAGCTGATGCCGCACCTATACCAGAAGTTCCACCCGTAATAAGTGCTATCTTTCCTTCTAATTTTCCCATATTAAACCGCCTAATTTTTATATTTAGAGGATGTTATAAAGTGTACTCTAAGTGATGATTGTATATTCACCAAAAACTCTTTAACATAGCTATTTAAATAATCCGCTTTATCACGTACATAACTATATTCTTTACGAATATCAAAATAGTTATCATCAATTTTAGAATAACCATCAAATCCTGCTAAATATACATCGCGAACATGACATAAAGCTAGTACTTTTAATATCATAACTAATGAGTTATCAATTATTTCTGTATTAGGATCTATTAAGTCCCTATAATTTAAAACAAAATCAAATGCACCCTCTGTTTTCATTACATTAGATGTAGCAATAATTTTTGGTTGATTATTAGTGTATCGAACCTCAAGCTCATTCAATACTTGAGTATATCTTTTTGATTTAGTTAAAAAAATATAATCAACAGCAATATCACGAGGTACATAGTTTACTGATATCGTGATTACATCATGATTATCAAAAAAATCATCTACTAACTGACGCTCTTCTTCTATATTTTTACCAGGTCCTATTAACAAAATATTTTTATGACTAAATAGTTCTCGTAATTTATTGCTATCAACAACATCATTACATATAATATTTTGATACTCTATATACTTCTGTTCTGCATATTTAGAATCATACATCAATTTTTTAGAAAACTCTAAATTATTAAGAATATCAATAATTTGTTTTACTGACAGCGTTCTCTTATCCATAAAGAAAGATATATAGTTAGGATGACACTTTGTATATGAAGAAATATAAAATCGTAAATTATATCCCCAATCTTGTTTTTCATTAATGCCTAAAATAACATTATCTATACCTTCCAATATTTGATTAATATCATAATGATGATTGTATTTTTCATTCATATACATCATCAATAACTCTATTGGCGCGTTTCCAGCACTTTTACCCATACCAAACATGGAGCCATCTACTAATAAATCTCGTTGAGTAGATGATGATAAAAAACGTACAGCATTAGAAAAGCCTAACTGAAAATTATTATGTGCATGATAACCAATTTTTATAGATGAATCCAAATTACTATCTAGGATATTTAGAATATGCATTAACTTATCGCCATCCATCAATCCATATGTGTCTACAATACTGTTCGCATAAGGCATTAATTTATTGACCATATTTGAATATTCAACCAAATCATCATCACTATATGTCGTAGCAGAAACCATTTGACAAAAAACTAAATAACCTAATTTTTTTAATTCCTCACAATATGATAATGCTTCTTTAGCTACATGCTGTTTAAAGATAACCCGAATTCCATCAATAAATGATTCTTTGCAAGGTTTTATATTTTTAATATCACATGTACCATAGTCAATCATACCTACAATTTTAGCATTACCTTTATTTAAACCAGAAAAAATTTTATCTATAGCTTCTGTATCAGGCATAATCGTACGATTCAAGTCTAATATACGACGATCATCAATAAAACCAATCTCTATAAAGTCTACATTGGAGCTAACTAATCTCTTAAATAATTCTAGTATTTTATCATGACCAAATTCCCAATCATTAATATATCCACCATCTCGTAATGTGCAATCTAAAAGGAATCTATCACCTCTCATGAAATATCTCCACTCCTTTACATTTGAAATGCTTCGCCAATAGTCTTAGCCATATAGTCTAATTTCTCATCAGTCATTCCTGGATAAACTCCAATCCAAAATGTATTATCCATAATTCTATCTGTATTAATTAATTCGCCAACCACACGATAACCTTCACCAGATCTGCGCATTTCATCAAAGCAAGGATGTTTTATAAGATTACCTGCAAATAACATACGGGTTTGTATACCATGAGACTCTAAATAAGAAACAACTTTATCTCTCATACCCGCTTCTTTACAAGTAATTAAGAATCCAAACCAACTTGGATTTGAATTTTTACATGGTTCTGGCAAGATTACTTTATCACTTACTTTTTGTAACTTTTTAAGTAAATATGCAAAATTATGACGGCGACGTTCTACAAATGAAGGAAATTTCTTTAGCTGAGCTACACCTATAGCAGCCTGCATATCTGTTGCTTTTAAATTATAGCCAAAATGAGAATATACATATTTATGATCATATCCTAATGGCAAATCACCATACTGTTTATCAAATCGATGACCACAAAAATTATCTTGACCAGAATCGCATACGCAATCACGTCCCCAGTCACGAATAGAGCGCATTATTTTACTCAGCATTGGATTATTTGTATAAACAGCTCCACCTTCTCCCATTGTCATATGATGAGGTGGATAAAAACTAGATGTTCCTAAGTCACCAATTGTACCTGTAAATTTTTCTTTTCCATTAATAATGTATTTACTCCCCAATGCATCACAATTATCTTCTACAAGCCATAGATTATATTTATCACAGAATTCTTTTACTGCTTGTAAATCAAAAGGATTCCCCAATGTATGTGCAATCATAACAGCCTTTGTCTTATTAGAGTAAGCCTCTTCCAATTTAGATATATCAATATTATATTGTGGGATTGTCACATCAACAAATACAGGTACCGCACCAAATTGAATAATTGGTGTTACCGTTGTAGGAAATCCTGCAGCAACAGTAATAACTTCATCACCCCTACGAATAGCTCGTTCTTTAAGCAATGGAGATGTTAAAGTTGAAAAAGCTAATAAATTAGCTGAGGAACCTGAATTTACCAACGCACAATATTTAACACCTAGATATGATGATAAACTATGTTCAAAATAATTTGTATAACGACCAGAAGTCAACCAAAACTCCAACGCACTATCTACTAAATTAACCATCTCCTCTTCATCAAATACACGAGATGCATAAGGAATTCTATCTCCTTCTTTATATACATTTTCAGGCTTATGTACTTCTTTATAATACTCACGTACTAAATCGAGAATTTGATTATGTAAATTAAAATTTTTCATTATATATTTCTCACTTCCAAAAATTCATTAATTTGTTTATCCATCAATATAGAAATAGATTCATTATCACTATAAGCTTTAGCCCATTCAACAGTTTTCTCAACAGCATCTCTCACATGCCATCGAGGTTTCCATTTAAATACAGACTTCATTCGACTACAATCTAATTTCAATAAATTAGCTTCATGTGGTTGATTTTCAAGAGCTTTATTATCCCAGGATAAATCATTTCCCCAATATTTACAGAATAAGTCAACTAATTCACCTGTTGTTATACAGTCCACTTCATCAGGTCCTACATTATAATAATTGGCATAACTTTGATTATCATATTGTACTGCGGCAATCAATAGATATGCATATAATGGTTCTAAAACATGTTGATATGGGCGTGTAGAATAAGGATTACGAACAACAATAGGTTTTTTTGCTAAAGCAGCACGGATACAATCTGGTATAATACGATTCTCTGCAAAATCGCCACCACCAATTACATTACCCGCACGAGCAGTTGAAACAGATACTCCCATATCATCAAGAAATGATTTCTTATAACTATGGGTTACAAGTTCTGAACAACTTTTACTATTAGAGTATGGGTCAAAACCATCTAACGGTTCATTCTCACGATAACCCCATTCCCATTCTTTGTTTTCATATACTTTATCTGTAGTAACATTCACAACAGATAAAGGCTTATTGAGTGCATTTCGTCTAATGCACTCAAGGATATTTACAGTCCCCATTACGTTTGTTTCATATGTATAAACTGGGTTATTATAACTGTCTAATACCAATGGTTGTGCTGCTAAATGCAATATAATATCTGGATTCGCTTTTTTATAAAAGGCTTGTAATGTATCAAGAGATCTTATATCGCCCCATTCTGAATTAATTTCAGAGTCAACCTCAGATAAATTATAAAACTCTTTCATACCTAAATCTGTCATTGGTAAAGAGTAACCATATACCTTAGCACCCCAGTAGGATAAAATTTTAGTTAACCAGGTTCCTTTAAATCCACAATGACCTGTAACTAAAATACTTTTATCCTTGTAAAAATTTTTTAAATTTACCATAGTTTCCACGGAGCATCTCCTGTATTCCACATTTTTTCTAATTCATCTTTTTCGCGTTTTGTATCCATGCATTGCCAGAAACCGTTATGAATGTAACTTACAAGTTGACCTTCTTTTGCCAGACTTTCTAAAGGCTTCTTTTCAAATACAGTAGCATCATTTTCTAAATAATCAAAAATTTTAGGTTCTAACACCATAAATCCAGCATTAATAGGCGCACTATCCATAGAAGATTTTTCACGGAAAGAACGAACCGTATTATCTTCTGCAATATTTAAAATTCCTTTAGATTGTTGCAATTGTACAGCTGTAAGCGTAGCAATTTTACCATTATTTTTATGAAATTCTACTAATTTACTAATATCTACATCACACACACCATCGCCATATGTCATCATAAATGTTTCATTTCCAATATATGATTGGATACGCTTAATACGTCCTCCCGTCATAGTATTAAGCCCAGTATCAACAATTGTAACCTTCCATGGTTCAGCATGTTGATTATGAACAATCATTTCATTTCCCTTTGTAAAGTCAAATGTAATATCAGAAGTATATAAAAAATAATCTGCAAACCATTCTTTAATCATATGCTGCTTATATCCAGCACAAATCACAAACTCATTAAAACCAAAATAAGCATAGTTCTTCATAATATGCCACAAAATCGGCATACCTCCAATTTCTAACATTGGTTTAGGTTTATACTGACTTTCTTCACTAATACGAGTTCCAAATCCACCAGCTAAAATTACAACTTTCATAATACTTACTCCTTTTTATATAATATAAATAAAATATCGTTATCCTATAAATTTTCTCTTTAAGAATAATCCACCTTTTTTAATCCAATTTTGTGGCTCCATAAAGGATACATTTTGCTCTTTATAGTTAATATTATTCGCTTCAAGCCATACGTCAAGCAAAATTTCACTAACAAAACCATAGATACGCGCTTCATACGTATCATAACCAGAAATATCAACACGTTTTTCGATTTCTTCTAAGATGGAAAACATCCATTCACAATATTGATCAAATAAATCTCGACGCATAACGAACATGTTGAACATATGAGCCCAGGTACGATTACAAACTTTTGTAAAAGCAGCGCTATATTCAGGATATTTCTCAGTGATGATTTGCTCTGCCGCATCAAGGCCGTCACTATGATGTGCATTATTATAGTGGGAGCGGTTAGATTCAATATAATATTTACGCTTATCCGCTACTACTACAGGATATTCGGAAAGTAATTGTTCCCATTCAAAACTAGTCAGGATTTGCTCTTTTTTCGCCTCTACAGAACGAACTTCTTTGCGCGTAAAGTAACGTCTATAATGAACGAGACCAATATAATCCGCATCAAGATTTTTCCACGCCCAATAGAGGCCCGTCAATTCACAGTAATTAGCATTCTTTAAAGATATATTATCTCCTGTATGATCCCCTGTATAACCAATATCAGACTTACCTTCTCGACCTACATGGATTGGCATGTACACGGAGTCTTCTGGCATCCAATATTGTTTATGTGTTGCTACTAAAATCTTTATATTCACTAGTACTCTCCTACATGAGTTGTATATTATTAACACTCTTCTAGTACAATATGAGAAATTATCTATGCTAACTCTTTTTCTACCAAAGTTAAAGCACTAGCAATGACCTTATCCATATCGTAATATTTATATTCCCCTAAACGACCACCAAAGATTACATTAGAAATCGTTTCAGCCTTTTTAACATATTTAGAATATAGATCTAAATTCTTTACGTCATTGACTGGATAATACGCTTCCTCACCGATTTTCCAGTCCTTTGGATATTCTTTTGTTACATACGTAACAGGCTGTGTACCAAACTCAAAATGCTTATGTTCAATGATACGAGTATACGGAATCTCTCCTTCCGTATAGTTCACCACCGCAACGCCTTGATGGTTTTCCTCTTCGATACGTTCTGTTTCAAAGTGAAGACCGCGATATTCTAAAACCCCTTCAGAATAACCAAAGTATTCATCTATAGGGCCTGTGTAGATAATCTTATCTGCCAAAGATTCGTATTCATTCCGATGTTTGAGGAAGTCTACACCTAAACGGACTTCAATGCCTTCTAACATGCGTTCAATCATCTTGGTATAACCACCCATAGGAATACCTTGGAAGCGATCATTAAAATAGTTATTATCATATGTATAACGCACAGGTAATCGTTTAATAATGAAAGCTGGTAACTCTGTACATTTACGGCCCCATTGTTTTTCCGTATACCCTTTGATGAGCTTTTCGTAAATATCCGTACCTACAAGACTAATAGCTTGCTCTTCTAAGTTCTTTGGCTCCCCTGATATAGCAGCTCGTTGTTTAGTAATGATATCTTGTGCCTCTTTTGGAGTTAGAATATTCCACATTTTAGAGAATGTATTCATATTGAACGGCAAATTGTACATCTCGCCTTTATAGTTTGCTACAGGACTATTTACATAGTGATTAAACTCAGCAAATTGATTGACATAATCCCACACATGTTTCAAGGATGTATGGAAAATATGAGCACCATAGACGTGAATGTTAATATCATCTTTGCTTTCACAATAAAGATTCCCTGCTATGTGATTGCGACGATCGATGACAAGTACAGATTTCCTACGCTTGTGAGCTTCATGAGCAAATACAGCACCAAATGGGCCTGCTCCAACTACTAAATAATCGTATGTCATTAATAGGCCCCTTTCGATTTAGCAACAGCCAATACAGTTTTCAACAGATATACAATATCGATCCACACAGACCAATTATGCACATACCAAGAATCCATTAACACCCGTTCTTCATAGGTGGTATCACTGCGACCACTTACTTGCCATACACCGGTGAGCCCTGGTAATACTAACTTATAATCCTCAATATAGCTGTTATATCGTTCTACTTCATTGGGTAATAATGGTCTAGGTCCAACTAGACTCATATCCCCAATCAATACATTCCATAGTTGGGGTAGTTCATCAATACTTGTTTTTCGGATTATTCTACCTATCTTAGTAACTCGAGGATCATTCTTTAATTTAAAATTCTTTTGCCATTCTATCTTTTCACTCTCATGAGTATTTAAGTATTCTTCAAGTATGGTATCTGCATTTTTAACCATAGACCTAAACTTATAAAAATTAAACTCTTTTCCATTCTGTCCTATTCGTTTTTGTTTATATATAATAGGTCCTTCTGAATCTAAATAAATAATAACAGCTATGAATAGCATAAATGGTAATATAAAAAAACCACCACATATAGTAACCACAATATCAAATATACGTTTGATAATACGATTAGACTTGCGAGCTAGATTATTTTGTACACGCAATACTACCGCCTGCTCTTCCATCATGCCACGTGCTGTAATATTACTTGTAGGTAAACCAAATAATTCAGGAACAAAGGCCACCCGTTTTACTAACAATTGTAATTGATTTATTAAAGAAACCAATTTTTTTGGCTCAAGTCCGGGCGCACAAATCAGTACTGTTTGAACGCCTGTATCTTTAATAACACTTTCTACATCTTTAAAGGCCCCAAGGCATGGATATTCTTTAGCGATGGATGATGATTTAGGATTATCATCTACATAACCAATAATCTTATAGGTAGTAATCGGCATGCGATCTAAAGCCCTCTTTACAAGTTCTGCAGTCTTACCCGCCCCAACAAGAAGAATTGGAATTGTTAAATACCCTGCTTTTGAAAGTATTTTTCCTACAATAAAACGCTCACTAAAGATAAATACGAGCATACATATATAAGCAAAAGCAACAAATAGACGAGACACATCATTAATTACATGGCCCGTGTACATTAGAACAATCGATACGACAACCCCTATGGTAATGCTGCGAAATAAATTTTTCATCGTATCCCAATAATGTGTTACCACAGAATAAGCATTATTAAGCAATAATATAGTTAAAAATACGATCGGCACAATACCATATACGTAAATTTCTTCTACCTTAAAATTTGAACTTACCGGTAAAATTGATAAGTTTAAACGCAAATAATAGGCTGCTAATGTCCCCAAAACAATAGCAATATAATCTGCTATAAGCACTATGAGCTTACTTATAAATAACTTTTTATTATTGTTATTACAGATAGAACTATTCATACTAATACCCCAAATTATAAAAAAGGTTGTTTTCTCAATCTCAAAATGTTAAGAAAACAACCTCTCTCGCATACGAATACAATGTACCAATATTTACATATATTGTATCATATTTAAATATGTAAAACTATAAAAACATAGATTTCACCTATCTTTTATGTAATTATTTATCCTTTAAATCTATTTTAATCATACTTAATTATCTATTAAGGAGTAATTAAAAACCTTCCAGTACAACTATTTGATTCTCAATTATCTCGTAATTGAAGCATTGTAGCTAACATAAAATACATGATGCGCATTCCTGATGAATTATCTAAGGTATACTCCACTTGTCCAAATACAAATACATAACAAATAACAGCAATCATAGCGCAAAGACTATAAGGATCTCGCTTCTTAAACCAAACCACAAAATTATCAATAATAATAGATCCATAAAAGATGAGAACTCCTAATAGACCTAATAGGCCTACTTCACCAAGAAGTTGAATAAAATTATTGTGTGCATGATATAAATGTTGATTTTCCGTTGGTAATCGATAGGATGCTTCATATATAGTACGCCACTGTCCAATACCAACACCTGTCACAGGATGATCTTTAAACATATTAATGGATGATGTCCACACATCAAAACGACCTAAGTTGGAACCATCTGTAGTCGTATTGGTAATGGATTCAAATCTAGCCACATAATGTGGCTGTGTACTAAATCCCCATACAACTCCACCTAATGTAGCAAGAACTGCTATTACATAGACAAAACGCTTTATCAAATACGGCAGGGATACGATAGGTACCATAATCATATTAAAGAGCCAGGAACCTCTACTTTGATTACCATACATACCAAAACCAACACAACCCAGTGCCCATAAAGCAGATGCTTTCACATAGCTAGGAAAGGCTGAATCTAATAAAATGACGCAGAAAATAGGTACTAGCATAACCATAAGACCCGATATGGTCAACACGCTACTACCAAATCCCCACCCTCTATCAGTCATTCCAGAAACATGTTGATAAAAGGCTACTAAATTATCGATACCAAAATCTACAAAGAATACGGTAAGCATCGTAAATAATATTTTCTTATCACGAATACACAGGGCGATAACGAAAAATACAGGAATCCGCCACAGCCATACATTGATAAATTCAGGTAATCCTACAGCTATATTGTTCGTTAGTACTGCGGAAGGCAATAACAATAACAACATTAGAGCAAACGTTTTACTATATTTTTTAACATAAGACGGAACATATAGGTCATGCCTATGTTTCCAAATATAGAAAATACTTAATAAAATAGCTATAACATAAAATACTTGGCCAGCTGCCATGGATAGCCTTGTAAGACACGCCATTAACGTAATCATAATAGCAATCCATGACTCTAAACTTAACTTTAACACTACTCTCATAGTAATTCTCCCTTACAAATAATATAAATCTATACATGTATGATGGATTGAATTAATGCACGATGACTATAGTCCTCATTTGCATTCATTAAACCCTGATTATATTGCTCTTTATGATGCTGTAAATTCTCTACAAACGTTTGAATCCCCTGTCTGATAGAGTTTACATCATCTAAATTTAAAAATTCCCCAATGGAATACTGTTCTAATACCTCTGGATTAATTTCTGGAGATATAAGAACAGGCTTGTGAAAGCCAATAGCAGTAAATAGCATAGCTGCCCAGTGATAGCGATATCGTTCAGCCCCATACGGCAATAATAGAGCATCTACACTCAACAATGCTGTATCCCAGTCTTTCCCTATCAGACTGGCATGGATGAATTTAATATTACTATACTGGCTATATTTCTTAATGATAGACTCAAATAAAGCCCCATCTTCAGGCTTTACCGTTGCCCCTTGAACAACGAGTTGTACCGAGTCATCATAATTAAGCGATACAAAGGCATCTATAAAGCGCTCAATGTTTTTCTCTTTTCTAAACTGACCAAAGAAGCCTAATTTTATCGGTTTATTCGTTGATATAGGAGTTTCCAAATTAACACCTATACAAGTTGTAGAGTTCGCATCTTTTTTGTCTTGTATACTGGTATTGCCTTGTGTAACACAATTTCCTTGTTCTCCATTCAATTCACTCGATGGCAAGAACACAGGAGGCAAAATTTTACGGACTCTTGGTAGATCAGGGCGCAACATATCATCGCGCAAAGAAATAACATCGAGATACACGTTTTTATATGCATTAGCTCGATGGGCTTGCTTAATAAAGCGGTCCATTTCGCCCTTGCCAATGCCATGGAAGATAACGTGTACTGCTGCCTTACTGTCCTTTAATGGCGTGTCTAACAAAGCTTTAATATAGCGATATGTCCCTGTGGGAATGATTAAAGCATCTATATTATGTTCTTTAATTTTTTCTGCTGCTGATATGAACCAACTGCGGCGACGGCGTTCTCGCAAAATGGATAAAAATGGCTTCTTCCATTTAGACGCTCCCGCATATGTCACTACCTCTCCACCTTCTAAGTACACTATATCTACTCCATAATCTACTTTGAAAGGAAAGTTCTCCGGCACGAATAGTACTGGCTCATGACCTTGACGTTTCAGTTCATTGATGAGGATGCGATCAAACTCCACCTCATGACCAGCAGGCATGACAATACTTTCTAAAATTGCTACGCGCATAGCACACCTCTAGGCCTTTACGTACGGTTTTATGTTTTTTTGAATCATAGCCTCATACTCATCTAAAAGAGCATAGCGATTGCGATATTGGCTACGTTTTTGCGATTTAATCTCTTCCATAGGTTTGCGTTCTTCTTCTAGAGGAATGGTGAAATAATTTGGATCGGATTCCAACACTGTCCCTCCAATATCCTCCCACAAAGTATCTAATATGGCCACCTTTGCTTTATTTCCGCGCACCATATGAGAGTTTGCATAGAAGCCTTCATCAGATACGGCAAGTATGGATTCTACTTGTGCAGCACGACCAACTTCACGAATCAAGAAGGTAATGAAGTTCTTAGGACGGTAACCATACATCTTTTTTGTAATTTTCTTAGCTCGCTCAAGTCCATCTTTATAACCTTGAATAGTACCGATAACAAGAGTCCGCTCTCCGTTAGGGCCTTTAGCAAATCGAATATTTGCATGATACACACCCTTATCTTCGAGCAAGAGCATAACTGTTAATAAACCTTCTTTACGTTGACCTGGCTCATAATAGAGATGAGCAGACATATCGAGCTCATCGGAACTCCAAAGGGTAATACCCCGTTTTTTATCGAAATAATCAAACTCCGCTTCGTCTACATACATGAGCTGAATCGCTTTATCCGTAAACACCTCTTGTAATATGGTGAAATGCTGACGAAGAGCTTCCAAACGCCATTGTGGCGTAGAGTTTTTAATCAAAAACATACGACTCATCAATTCATAGAGACTAGGATGTTTTTCCAACAGCTTTGGATCTGGAGTATAAGATTTAAAGAAGTTTTCAAATTCCGTAACCGTTGAGTCATGAAGACAAGAGCGCATGGTATGTAAGAAGGTTCGTCTCGTTTCACGCCATGTGCGCTTGCCATATATAGTACGGCCTATGTGCCAATGTTTTCCAAAATTGCCTAACATAATGCTCCCTCTATTACAATTTACCCTTGGATTTTAGTAAATAGTAAAACTTTACGTATTTAGTCATCGTGTAAAAGTAGTGATTAACGGACAAAATAAAGCCCATCTTCCCATCAAGAATACCGCCTTGTAAGAAGTACACCTTGATGAAAGCCCAGGTAGGACGCAGAATTATATCCTTGATAAAAGAACAGCTTTTACCATTATCACGATATTTTTCCGCAGATAATGTGGTATAATTGTTGAATTTATTGAAATATTGATGCCAATTATCGTAGGTGTAATGGTACATGGGATGTCGTAATTTTTCTGTTGGATACGGCGTAATTATGGCCGGATGCACGTAGCCTTCTACATAGCTGCCTTCTTTCGGCATGAGGCGAAGCACATAGTCTGGACGTAATACACCATGAGTAGCATGATTATAATGGAATTTATTACGCCGTTGAATCCAATATGCTTTATTAGGTTCATTTACAACAATCTCTTGAATTTCTTTTGCTAGAGGCTCAGAAATGCGCTCATCCGCATCGAGGAATAAGATCCAGTCGGACTTAGCCTGTTCAATACCAAAGGTTTGTTGTGCACCCCAATCGCCATTCATGGCGTGTTGCACAACACGAGCACCCATTTCTTTGGCAATTTTTACGGTATCATCGGTGCTGAAATCATCGATAACTAAAACTTCATCGGCAAACTGCACTGACTCAATGCAGTCATGAATATTGTGTTCTTCATTTCTCGCTAAGATTATTACAGATACAGTTGCCATAGATTTACCTTTCATTTACGAACGTACTTGTTTTGCTAAATACGATAAACGAGCCCCTATTTTATGAATCCAATCGGCACGACCGAAGGACCATAAAAAGAGCTTATATTTAGAATTTAATAGCTTGTAGGATGCATCATTACGATAAGTTTCAATCATTTTTTTACATTTATCGTAATACACCTGATTACCCGTTGGTTTTGCATAATAAGCCGTTAAACAGGATAATACGGCTTTCATCAATAAACTATTGCAATCATCAATATATGATAATTGATGATCTATAGCGTATTGCAAGCGTTCCTCGTAACCGAGCACAAAATCCCATCGAGATTTAGCATCAAAAGAGGTTTGAGTTATGGAATTTGGATTGAGTCGATAGTAATAGTAACAACGATTGATATGACCCACCCGATTAGCATTGGCCACATAGAGATAGGATGTAGCAGTATCCTCAAATTTTCGACCTACAGGAAACCGCACATCGCCAATAGCACTGCGTTTATATAACTTACTCCAAGCAGCCACAAAACAATCATGCATGGCTAATCGCAAGGCATCCTCTTTACTATAAATTTCTAATTGTCCATCATTACAACCTTCAATAATATCGCCACTTTTATCTCTGAAAGCAGTAAACTCGATAATATCAAGATCATATTCTTTTAGAAGCTGCAACATATCTTCAAAGAGGGTAAGCCCAATGTAATCATCGGAGTCTACAAAGGAAATATAGTCACCATTAGCCGCTTCTATCCCCGTATTGCGAGCTGCACTGAGACCGCCATTTTCTTGATGGATGACCTTGATGCGTTCATCATAGGCTGCATATTGATCGCAAATGTCACCACTCATATCTTTAGAACCATCATCTACTAAGATGATTTCTAAATTCATATAGGTTTGGTTTTGAATAGATTCAATACATTCTGCAACATAAGATTCCACATTATAGACGGGTACAATGACCGAAATTAACTCCATTCCATGCTCCTCTTACAACATGTACTAGCCAAACTAGTTTTACAAACTCTCAAACTTATATAGTTCGTTTTAGCTACATATCATTAGCTAAAATGTTCCTCACTTAATGTTATTTCCATGTTTAATACGCCATGCCGCAAGTTCACGCATATTTTTAATCATATCCCCATAGGATTGAGGCATGCTCGCACTTTGTTCTAAGACTTTTCCATTTTTATCTAGATATAGTCTATGATTAAATACAAATTTCTCTTGTGTAAATAAGCTTGGTACCATCGCTTCATAGGTTTGACCAGGTCGTCCTATTAATTCAGCCAAGGTTGGAATGATTTGAATGCTCATGCCGAACGCATTAGGCGCAAGCCAATCTTTATGAATGCCGCGACCATAAAAAATAATAGGAATAGTAGATGCCACATTAGGACCTACTTCACGTGCAAAGTTAAAGCGTTCGCTATGGTCACCTGTAATGACGAAGAGTGCAGACGGATCTGCTGTTTCTTCGCGAGCAATAAAATTGCCCATTACGTGGTCTGCATACCAAATATGGCCCATTTCGTTCAATTGCTTATCATTTTCTTCGATAGAATCTGGCAAATGACCTTTTACCTTATTCACATCGTAGCCTTCCTTAGCCACATTGATGCTATACGGCGGATGATTAGAAGTGGTCATAATCACATTGAGGATTTTTTCCCCTCTATGCTGATCCATGTAGGCAGAAATAGCTTTAAACAAATCTTTATCGCCTACACCCCAAGCGTTGCCGTCTTCGCTTGGCATTTCTGAAGCATCGTGGAATTCATCGAAGCCTTGAGATAAAGCAAAGTTCTTAACGTTTTGCCAAGTACTAAAGCCACCATACCAAAATACAGTCTTGTAGCCTAGCTTTTTCATAACAGGACCAATGCCTAAACCATAAGGCTCTTTGAAACTTTCACCTTCATAGTTAGGATATAACCCTGTGTCAGGCATCCCCGTCAACAAACCATTGATGGCCGGCATCGTGCCTGTACCTTGGGCGAGGGCTAGCTGTGTGCTCATCGCTTGAGGGCTGGCAGCGTATTTACGACCTTGTTCAACGAGGTACGCACCAGGCTCGTTATATTCAGCGAGAAACGGCCACAAGCCATAGGATTCTCCAAGAACGAGGTTTATGGACTGCGGTTGATCCGCTAATCGTTGTGTCGTAATGGTTCTCGTAAAAGAGCCGTCAAAATTTGTACCGTTAAACTTACCACCAACGGCAGTGATTTTTTCGTTTAGTTCTTGAGGCGTTAAGTTAATAACCTCAAGCTCAGCCGTCCGTTTAGCAATGCTTTTAACACGATAGAGAGCCTGCACATCGTCGAGGATATTTTCATTCAACAGATTGGAGCTGAGGCGAGCCGCACTTTCCCAGTTGATGGAGTTCGTATAGCTGAAAGCACCGCCAAATCTAAAGAATAGACCTAGTACACCAATAGCGACAGTCAATCCAATGCCCGTCATCCATTGTGTTTTCTTCGTTTTAGGATACCAAGTAGTACAAAGTCGTTGATGATCTGCAGAATCACTATTTCTTAGATTATCCGCATCATCACCATTCCTTAGGTCAACAGCGTAGTCACTATATTTCTTCGTGTTCCACGCTAAAAAACGAACTAGGAACCAGCAAAGAGCTGCACTCAATACAACGGCCCCAATGATGTACATGAGGGCATTATATTCATTGATAGCGGTATTTACAATGGCACCGATATCATCGTTTTTACCATTGATAAGCATTGCGTTGTAGGAAGAGTTGAAAATTTTATAGAATGGAATGCGTCCCAAAAATAGGAAAGTCAACAATATAGTCGCAATGGAGTAGATAACCTGTTTAATGCGCAAGGACGGCCATTTTGGCACAAAGGTATGTACCAACGTCCCCACTAAAAATCCCAATAAACACAAAGAACCGACGGTCTTGAGACTCAATCTAAAGCCTAGCCATAAGGACGTGAGGATATTCTCCATCGTCACGGAAGCCAGTTGTGATTGAAATACTGCAAGAAACACGATTCTAAATGCAGTCAACAAAGCAGAGAAAAAGATAAATACCTTAATCTCTGTTCGTATGCCTTCAAATAATCGCTGCCATCGGTTCATCATTAACCCCTAACTGTTGAATCTTATAACCTAATTGGTATATCACATAATCCAACTATATTGTTACAAACGTAACAAAACTACATAACTATACTGCCTAAATGAGTAATAAAATTCATAAACTACATATATATGCTATATATATTCTACATAATATACTACATATATATTCTACGTAATATGTTACATCATATTCTACTAATTACATAACTATCAATTATTTCGGATATTTCTTACATTTAGGACCTTTACATCGTTTGCATTTACCGCATCCACGGTCGATAGTCTCAGCACCTGCTGATTTCTTTGCACTAGCACTCTCCATGACCATCTTTTCAGAGGCCTTACTATTCCATACGGAAACTATCGATTCTACTTTTTTACGGATTCATCCTTTTTAGATTTTTTATCCTTTTTCTTTTCTTTCTTCTTATCTTTTTTCTTGAAAGTATCAGTTAAGAAGACTGTTTTTAACTTATCATTTAAGACTTTAAGCTTCTTTTCAGCCTTGTCTTTCTTTTTCTTTAACTTTTCTTCGTCTTTAGAGCGTTTTTCTTCCTTAGACTTCTTGTGTTTTTTCTCTTTTTTATCTTCTTTAGACTTTTTATCTTTCTTAGATTTTTTATCATCCTTAGACTTTTTGTCTTCTTTGGATTTCTTATCCTCTTTAGATGTTTTATCTTCCTTGGATTTTTTATCGTCCTTAGATTTCTTATCTTCAGAACCGTTGATACGCGCCCATTCATCATCAACGCGTTTTAATTGCTTTTTAAGAAGCTTTTCCATCTTCTTATTTGTTTTATCGGACTCTAAACCGGCTTTACCAAATAACAAAGCATTCACCGCCGTGTATGGATCGATAGACGACATATCCTCATCATCTATTTTAGCCGCCTCTGATTTCTTATCTTTCGATAATTCATCAAAACCATCTACATTTAACGCTTCATCTTCATCTAAATGATGAATTGCTAAGCTTTCAACGCCTTCTAATGGTTTTACATCAAGGTGCTCAATCGCAGTATCTTCAAAATCTGCCATTTTCTTACCGGAGCTTTCACCAAAACCAGTAAAAAGACCACCTATAGATTTTAATTCATTCAATTTAATATGATTCATGCCCACCGTAGAATCATGATGCACAGGAATGTCAGATAATTGTACCTGTTCCATAGCATATGCATCATCATTATAACTAGCGCCCTTGCCAAGTTCAGATGTATTAGAAATAACGATATCTTCCTTATCGTCGCCTAACACATCACCAAATAAATCTTCTTCTAAAGATTCGTAAGAATGCAATAAGGACATACGTTTTTGAACATCTTCAATTTGATTCCACAAATCAACGAGAGAAGATGTATAGTACACCCGTTCTTTTACCTCTAAATACGCTTGGTAAACGATAGATAATTCGGTCTCATTAAGGCCTTCCTCTGCACCAATTTCTTCAATCATTTGTTGAATCTGTTGATCTCGGTCATATCGTTTAATTAACGCTTTACGAATGCGTTCAATCAACATTGTATCGATGAGTTCCATATGCACCTCCTGTATTCAATACACTCAGTCCTACCCGCTACATTAACGTATACGAATCAATGTATAGAATCATAAAAATGAATTAATTTTATAATCTCTAATATATTATTATAGCAGAATTTATCTGCTTTTTCCTTAATAATATGTGTAAAAGTTCCTTAAAAATAGAATAAAACCTCAATTTAAATACGTCCCTAATAGTATGCATTTCATACTACTAAAACACTATTCAAACCAAGGTTATTTAATTAACTGTTACATTAAAATATATCTAATTGTTACATAAAAGTCTTACATTACTGCACTAAAACAAGTTAACTGAATAGACGAGAATTCGCTCCTTTGCATCGCTAGCCTCAAAGAGGTCACTACAATCAATAGCTTCCTCTTGTTCCAAGCGAACATGGTTATTTAAAAAGTTCTCCACCTCTTCATTAACATAGTAGAAAAATAACTTAATCTCCCGAGGATTATGATATAGCGAATCAAAAATATTTCCTAATACCCGCTTAATCGTATGGAGTGCAAAGGGATTAAAGAAAAAGCATCGATCAGCCTGATCTGGCAATTCATACAGCGCTGCATCACCTAGTACAAAGCTTACACGATTGCGAGTTGCCGGGCTTTCACCATTAATTAAAGCCTTTTCATAGAGCCGTTCATCGTATTCGATGCCTATAGAATGGCAGCCCGTTTGGTAAGCCATGAAAATACTCACTCGGCCCTTGCCACTACCATAATCGATGAGCGTATTTTTCTTGCGAATATGACCGCTATTTGCCAAGCGCTCCAGCACGCAATAATCTGTCGGCTCGTACGGATGATGCTCCGTATCGGAACGACTATCATCGCGGCCAGAGGTTTTAATTTGTAATACACTTTCCCACTCTTGCTCTGTTGCCATCTATATAATCCTATTATGAGGCCTAAATTATATGACCTAATACTGATACTAATCTTAATTTCTATACATACTATACCTTTATTAGGGTATTAGTTACTAGAGCTGTAATAATACTAGTATATAACATAAGCACCCACATTGGGTGCTTTTATTATATGAAACACTTATTAATGCCGATATGGTATACTAGGAGTAATATTTCTATTATTCTCATGTGCAGAATTATATATCATTAAAAAGGAGTATCTACTTACATGGACAGTGATCTGACCTTAGATTTTATCATTATCATCGTATTAATCATCGCAAATGGTTTATTCTCCATGACGGAGTTAGCCATTGTAAATGCGAAAAAACGTAAACTTGAAGAGTTAGCAGAATCAGGCAATGAACGCGCGAAAACAGCTTTTGAATTATCGGAGAACCCAAATGAAATGTTCTCTACCATTCAAATCGGCATCACCCTCGTAGGTATTTTAACTGGTTTGTATTCTGGTGCCACCTTCTCTAGTCCATTAGAAGAAATTTTAGTATCAAATATTCCAAGCATCGAACCCTACGCAGCCTCTGTGAGCTCCTTCATTATCGTTGCTATCATTACCTATTTATCCCTCGTTATCGGCGAACTTGTGCCTAAACGCTTGGCCTTAAATAGCCCTGAAAGCATTGCCGTTGTAGTAGCAAAACCAATTTACTGGCTATCTGTAGCGTTAAAACCAATCGTTAGCTTCCTCGGCGTTTCCACAGAATTCCTCTTAAAAATGCTAGGCGTTACCGTAAAAGAAGAAGCCCCTGTTACAGAGTCTGAAATCAACAAGATGCTCACCGAAGGCGTTGCCATGGGTGCTTACGAAGAGGAAGAACCTATCCTCGTAGAAAATATCTTCCATCTTGCAGATATGAACGCAGGTGATATAATGACTCCTCGTACACAGCTCAAATGGATTGATCTTAATGGCACGGAAGACGAGATCATGGAGGTCCTCAAGAATGCCAACCATTACCGCATTCCTGTAGGTACCGATTCCTTGGATGAATTAAAGGGTCTCGTTACCGTATCCGATGTATTAGTTCAAATTATGCAACGTCCTAGTGAAAGTTCCATTCACGATATCATCAAAGCTTGTTTGAAAGAACCTGTTCTCGTTCCTGAATCCATTTCACTCATGAAATTATTGAACGTTCTACGTACAGAAGGCGTTCATGAAGCAATTATCCTCGACGAATATGGTGGTTTTACTGGCCTTGTCACCTTGCATGACATCATGGAAGAAATCGTAGGCCTTATGCCTTCCGGTGAGGAAGAAATCAAGGAAGAAGAAAACAAGATCATCGAACGCGATGGTGCATGGCTCGTAGATGGCCTTCTCAACGTAGATGAATTTAAAGAATTCTTTCACATCGATCAAGAATTACCAGGTGAAGAAGACGACTTGTACAAAACTATGGGCGGTCTCTTAAACGTCCTCTTCGGTCGCATTCCAAAAGAATTAGACAAGGCAAAATGGAACGGCTATACCTTTGAAGTCATCGATATGGATCATACTCGTATCGATAAAATCCTTGTAACCTATGAAGAACCTATTGTAGAACAAGAAGAAGAAAAATAAAGTTCAAATTATATAGACAAAATCTAAAGAAGTGAGTTCTCTTACTATGAACTATACCCCAAAAATTGTACATATTTTTGGATACAGCTCAATCAATAGAGGACTCACTTTTTTGCTACATTTTTGTATTCATAAAATGAGTAATACATATACTAGCAAATACTAGCAAAATATAGATTACTTTTAAAAATTATCGTTAAAATATATCATCAATTATATAAATTAATTATATAATTCTTTTATTTTCTGCATAAAGGCTAGAACTTTCAATATAAATATAGTATTATTAAATTGTATAAAATATATAATTAGTTTTTTCTATAAAATATATAATTAGAAATTAGAGTTTTCTAATATACATATAGAGTCCTATGATTACTACCTATATGTAGTTCTGTGTCATAGGGCTTATATGCGGTAGTCAAAGGAGAGATTCTATGAATCAACGAATCATAGCAACCATAGGAGCCCTATTAATAGGGACCGCCATCATAAGTGGTTGTGGATCAGAAAAGCCCCCTGAAGATACAAGTCTCAAGGTGCGTACCATCACTATAGGTGAAGAGTCTGGAACTACTGATGCTGGCTATGCAGGCACCATTCATAATAAAACAGAAACAAACTTAGCCTTTCAAATTGGAGGGCGTGTCATCAACAAATTTGTAAATGTTGGCGATGTAGTGCAAGCAGGCCAAGTCATTGCTCAAGTCAATGGTTCAGATACATCAGCTCAGGTGCAAAATGCTGAAGGTGCTGTAAAAGCTGCTCAATCGGCCTACGAATTGGCAGAAACCAATGCTAAACGATACCGCGAGCTCTATGCACAACAAGCAATTAGTAAATTGCAATTAGACCAAGCTGAAAACCAATTGAATGCCACATCTGCTCAATTACAACAAGCACAAGCAAGCCTTAATTTGAGCAGCAATCAAAATAGCTATACTAATTTAACGGCTCCTGATACAGGTATTATTACAGCTTTCAATATTGAAGCAGGACAAGTCGTAGCAGCCGGTCAAAGCGTTGGCACCTTAGCGGCTGGTCACGACCCAGAAGCAGTCATTGCCCTTCCTGAACAAGAGTTGAGTAAAATTCATGTAGGAAGCCCTGCTACTATTACCTTCTGGGCCTTACCAGATGTAACAGTACAAGGCGTAGTGCGTGAAATTTCACCAGTTCCTGACCCTGTAGCGAGAACGTATACCGTAAAAATTACCTTACAAAATGCGCCTAAAGAGGTACAGCTAGGTATGACGGTCAATGCTAATCTATCTACTACAGATAATACCAATATTTCTATTCCGTTGACGGCTCTTGTAAAAGACTCTAACGGCAATAATGCGGTCTATATCATCCGCGATAAGAAGGCTCATCTCGTGCCTATCAAGACTGGTGAGTTCGGTAAGAACTCCGTCATCGTTACATCTGGTTTAGCTAAAGGTGACATTGTCATCACCGCAGGTACCCAACAATTACAAGAAGGGACGGCGGTTAGTCAATGAAACAATTTAACTTAGCCGAATGGGCTCTTAAACACAAGTCCATTATCTACTACTTCATGGCTGTGCTCCTCACCTTTGGTATCTTCTCATTCACCCATATGGGACGCATGGAAGATCCTGATTTTACGATGCGCACCATGGTGGTCGGTGTTGCTTGGCCGGGGGCTTCTCCACAAGAAATGTCGGATCAGGTAACGGACAAACTCGAAGAAAAACTACGCGACCTTCCTGGTGTAGATTATACAAAATCTTTCACAGATGGCAGCAAATCCGTTATTTATATCAATTTAAGAGAGGATTTGCCATCCGATAAAATTCGTCCCGCTTGGGAAGAAGCGCGGAATATGATCAACGACGAATGGAAATCATTGCCTGCAGGCGTTCAAGGACCGACCATTAACGACAGGTTCGACGATGTATATGGCATTATCTATGCCATCAGTGGTGATGAGTATTCGTACGAAGAAAAACGACAACAAGCAGAGGACTTAAAACGTCAGCTTTTATCTGTTCCTAATGTTAAGAAAATCAGCCTCATTGGGGTGCAACAACAAACCCTCAATGTAACCATAAACAAGGATAAACTCGCATCCTATAAAGTCAGTACACAACAGCTGTTAACAGCGCTTAAACAGCAAAGTATGATGGTTCCAGCTGGTGTGATTACAACGGATACAAACAATGTATATCTCCGCGTCAATGGCCTATTCGATAGTCCTCAAGCGGTGCGAGATATGCCGATCCGCATCAATAATCAAACGTTGCGCCTCGGTGACATGGCTGATGTAACCATGACCTACCAAGACCCTAGCGATCCACAGTTCTATTACAAAGGTAAGCCAGCCATTGGCATCGCTATCTCCATGGACGCAGGGGGCAATAATATCGAATTCGGCGAAGCCATCGACAAAAAACTCGGGGAATTACAGAAAACGATTCCTGCCGGCCTCGAACTCAATCAAGTATCAAATCAACCGCATATCGTTAAGGAATCCATCGGCGATTTCTCTCAATCCTTATTTGAAGCCATTGCCATCGTATTACTCGTAAGCTTTGCATCTCTCGGCTTACGAACCGGTATCGTTGTAGCCCTCACCATTCCAGTCGTTGTGTCTACAACGTTCATCTTGATGTATGAAAGCGGCATCTATCTACATAAGGTTAGCTTAGGTGCCTTAATCCTAGCTTTAGGCCTCCTCGTAGACGATGCCATCATCGTTGTAGAAATGATGAGCGTTAAGCTCGAAGAAGGGTGGGGCCACTTTAAATCGGCTACCTTTGCTTACCAATCTACAGCATTCCCAATGCTATCGGGTACGCTCATTACCTGTGCAGGTTTCTTGCCATTAGCATTGGCACAAGGTATGGTAGCAGAGTTTACAAAGTCCCTATCCATCGTTGTATTTATGGCACTCATCCTATCTTGGTTCGCCTCTGTTCTCGTCAGCCCTGTATTGGGTTATAAAATCATCGAAAACAAGGCTCCCAAGCCAGAATCGGAATGGACTAAACGAGACCGTATCATGCACAAACTCAATGTGACCTTCTATGATAAGTTTGAAAAACTATTACATTGGGCTCTAGGACATCACAAGGTAGTCTTGCTGGCCACATTAGGAGCTTTCGTTTTATCCTTGCTTTCACTACCATTGATCAAACAGGAATTTTTTCCATCATCAACGCGTAATGAAATCATTGTATCCATGCAATTTCCTCAAAGCTCGTCTATCGAGTATACTGCTAACCAAGCAAAACTCATCGATGAACATTTGAAAGACGACGAGCGCATTGCAACCTTCACCTCCTACATTGGACAAGGTTCTCCACGTTTTGTCCTCACCTTGGAACCGGAATTACAACGGAACAACTTCTTACAATATGTAATTGTTACAAAATCCTTAGAGGATCGCGATAAACTCTATGCTGAATTGACTCCGTATTTAAACGAGCAATTCCCATCGGCCCTTGTAAATACGCAATTCTTACAAATCGGTCCACCATCCAAATTTCCAGTTATGCTTCGCGTTGCTGGCCCTGATCAAAAGATGGTAAAAGAAATTGCAAATCAAGTAAAAGCTAAAATGCAAGACGATAAAGACTTACAAAATATCGCCTTTGACTGGCCAGATACAGAACCTGTAGCCAATATTCACATCGATCCAAACAAGGCACGTTTACTCGGCATCGATAGCTACGCTGTATCCTTGCACTTGCAAAGTCTATTGTCTGGTACTAAATCTGGTGAATACTACGAAGGGAACCAAACCATTCCTGTTACCTTCCGTTTAGGTGACAACGAGCAACATAACTTAAGTGCTCTTTCATCCTTGCCAATTCAAACAGGAAATGGCTCCTATGTACCACTTAGCCAAATTGCAACCATTACCATGACACAAGAGGATGGTATTATTTGGCATCGCAATATGATGCCAACCATTAGTGTGCATGCCAATGTAAAAGCAGGTGTATTGGGTAATGCGAAAACGAAAGAGATTTACAAATCCTTACAAGACATTCGCGATTCCTTGCCTATAGGCTATTCTATTGACCTAGACGGCGCCGCTGAAAAGAGCGAAACAGCCGTTCAAAAGCTATTAACACCAATGCCGATTATGCTCTTTGTAATCATGACAATCCTCATGTTCCAATTAAAGCGTATCGCCCTCATGGTAATGGCTCTACTCACGGCTCCATTGGGGCTAATCGGTGTTGTATTAGCACTCAATATTACGAGAACGCCATTAGGCTTTATGGCTATTCTAGGGATTATCGCCCTCTCGGGTATGATCATCCGTAACTCCATTATCTTATTAGACCAAATCGAAATCCACAAGGCAGAAGGCCAAGAACCTCGTGAAGCGATTATCAACTCCGCTACACTTCGTTTCCGCCCTATCATGCTCACCGCTATCGCAGCGATTTTAGGCATGATTCCTCTCATGGGATCTGTATTCTGGAGCCCATTGGCCATCGCCTTCAGCGGCGGCTTACTAGTGGCAACGGTTCTAACACTCATCGTATTACCTGTCATGTATGCAAGCTGGTATAAGGTAAAATAGGATACCATAAGACAAGATAAGATAAAACACAATACAAAAACCCCCTTAAAAAAGTATTAGAAACTTTTATAGGGGGTTTTTAATAAATATCATATAAAAAAACAGCAGGGCTTTCCCCTGCTGTTTTTTTAGTCACAATAATACATTACGACTTACTTATTTCCCTTAGGATTATATTAATAATTATATCTGACTTAGTCTATTATTTATTAAACTACAACGGCTGTACCATTGCATGTAATCATAAGCATGCCATTTTGTGCACCTACTGTGCTGTATTGAAAGGATACGCCAATAATAGCATTAGCACCCAATTTAGAAGCTCGTTGAGACATTTCATCGAGAGCTGCTTTGCGCGCATTCATCAAAGAATCTTCATAGCTGCCACTACGACCACCAACGATATCGCGAATGCCAGACATGAAATCTTTCACAAAGTTACGGCCTTCTACGACTTCACCAAATACAATACCTTTGTACTCTTGTACAGGTTTGTTTTCAATATGCATAGTTGTAGTAATAATCATAATTGTATCCTTTCTAATTGATTACAATATATTTTAATTTATTATAACAAGACTTTTAGATAAAAACAAATATAGCTTTCACATAAAACAATTACATAGTATATCTCCAAAAATTACATACTATATATCAAAAATTTACATATTATACATCAAATCATAACCACCCGTAGAACGGGTGGTTTGCCCTGACCCTATAAGGGTCTTTCTCTAGTGGTGGCCCTCTAAAGAGGGCATTGAATGATCTGACAACCACTCTATTACCACTGGCTGCCCCCTACT
>SKEW01000117.1_pt1 | contig 97151 bp, 78 predicted proteins | sample 4841441 | NCBI WGS metagenome assembly SKEW01 (sample SAMN11008799, study PRJNA524170) | human gut metagenome | isolation source: fecal sample from pouch patient p41 | place: Israel: Tel-Aviv | reverse complement strand
GAATTCACCCGCCCACAGGTTCTCCAACGTACCGATTCCTCCACCCACTGGAGAAATCGGGACGCCAACGTGCGAAATATTCTCAAAATGTTCTCAGAAAGGCTTATTGAATGGTCTGCGATGGCCAAGAACAGGCAGGCTGCCGCCATTTTTTGAAAGTGCGCGAGATGGGACTTGAACCCACACGTCAAAGACACAGGAACCTAAATCCTGCGCGTCTACCAATTCCGCCACTCGCGCAAGTAGCCATACCGGAGCGAAACGCTCCTGATATGCAAAACCCTAGATGCTTTCACACCTAGGGCGCTGGAGCCACTTGACAGAATCGAACTGTCGACCTGCTCATTACGAGTGAGCCGCTCTACCGACTGAGCTAAAGTGGCAATGCCCGGTAAGCATACGCCATCCGCGCACAAGACACAGAGCGTATCAGAAAAACTCGCCCCGCGCAAATCCGCGTCGCGTCCGCCTTCCCACTTTCAGCGTGGTGCAGGCCCGACCCCTAGGACTAGCGGCGCAGGAGTTTGCGTACGGAAGTCTTGAGCTTGAATGCCAACGGGCGCACGGGAAGCACGAACGAACCCATGAGTTCCTCAACATACCCGTTGAAACCTTGCTTGAATTCGAGCACGCCACGGCCTTCGCTGTTCGGATCGTCGAACACACCGTCGATGCCGTAGAAGTTGTAACGGGTCACGCCACGCTCCACACACAGATGCAGCATGGCATCATGCTGAATAAGCGCGGAAGCGTAGAACGGCTTGTACTTCTCCACGCTACCTGAGAACAGATACACCGTTTCACGCGCATGTTCCACGAACAGGGAGGCCGCCGCCGGAAGCATGTCACCATCTTTGGCATACTCGGCCGCTTCAGCCAAACGCTTTTCCGCCGCTGCAAGGTTGCGGGACTCTTCCCCTAACTGGCGTCCCGTTTTGGTGGTCGGATGCTCATCGTATTTGGCCTGCAGCGTATCGACCTTCTTCCGCAAGACATCGCGTTTGGATTCCATGTCGGCAATGTATTCGCCGATGTGAATCTGCGCCACCATGAAGTGGGCTTTGCTGCCATAGGCTTGCTTGAACTTGCGGAAATAGGCTTCACCGCGATATTCGAAATTACGGCGTTCGGCGGTGGCCTGCTCGATGTCGGCAAACACCTGCAGCTCGTCTTCGCCTAGCTCGCACACATGCACGCCCATAGATGCGGCACGTTTCACGCTCCACTGCGTACGCTTGTCATACGACTTGAGCAGTGACTTTTCGTCGGTAATACCAGTCAGGTCTTTCAAGTAACGCCAGCGCGGCACCGCAGTGTAGCCGATTGTGAAGCCGTCATGCATGAAGCCGAGGTTTTTCAACGTTTCCACGGCATCGTCAGCAGGAGCACCACCTTGGTCGGCTGGCAGTTCGCCACCACGCGAATCATGCAGGCAGTATGGCATTTCCGGCACGATTTCCATCTGTGCGGAACCTTTCGCCTTCGCGTGCTGCTTGAGTTGGGCCATGAAATATTCGGTCAATTCGTGATCGTGATAATCGCACAGGGGGCCGTCGTGCACCACACTGAAAGTGGAAAGACGGCTGCGATGCGTTTCGAACAGCGCTCCCGCAACGATTTTGCCGTTTTCTTGAACGCCAAGGTATTCCACTTCGATTCCTTGGCCGGCACGCAGACGGCCTGCGGCAGAGGTCTGCTGGAAGTTGCCGTCCGCGTGATGCGCGGAAAAATCGTCAAACGCCTCCGGACTCAACGTAACCAGAGAAAATGCTCGCATGTAATCCTACCCCTTCATGCTGGTTGATTACGAGATTGATTGCCGTACGCAACCAGCATGATGGTAGCACGAGTCAAAGGACTGTGATTTCGGTGGGGATCACCGGATCGCCCTTCATGAGGCTTTGCGCGCCGATTGGCAGTTCGGCCAGTGCCTGAGCACGATAATTATGCGCGTTGACGATGGCTTCGTGCCCCTGATAGTCGGAGTTGATTTCGCCGTCGGTCACATAGTCGACCAGCAGATCCTTCCAGCCTTCTTCCGGCTGATAGGAGGCAAGCTGCTTTTCGGATCCGGAAATCACATGTTCGCAGTCGGCCAGCGAATATTCGTACGAGCGGAAGGCGAGCTTGCGTCCCGGAACCGTGGCCTTGTCTTTCGACTTCTTGGCCACCGGCTGCATGTCACCAGCGGAATTTTCGCGTTCGGTCAGCTTGTACACCATCGCGCAGGTCGGAGCGCCCGATCCGGTGACGAGCATGGTGCCCACGCCATACGAATCGACCGGCGCAGTCTGCAGCGATGCGAGCGCATACTCGTCCAAATCGTTGGTGACGGTGATCTTCGTATTGGTGGCTCCCAGCGCGTCCAGCTGGTTACGCACACGCTGCGCCAGCGACGCCAAGTCGCCGGAATCGATGCGCACGCCGCCCAATTCTGGGCCGGCCACTTCAACCGCCGTCTTCACAGCCTCTTCAATGTTGTACGTGTCGACCAGCAGCGTGGTGTTCTTGCCAAGCGCGGCGATCTGCGATTCGAACGCGCTCCGCTCGTCATCGTGCACTAGCGTGAAGCAGTGCGCAGCCGTGCCAATGGCCTTCAAGCCATACATTTGCGCGGCCAGCAGATTGGCCGTACCTTTGAAACCGCCCACTACGGCGGCGCGGGCTGCAGCAACGGCGGCCCACTCGTTCGTTCGGCGGCCTCCCATGTCCATGCATGGGCGATCCTTTGCGGCACTGACCATGCGGGACGCCGCCGACGCAACCGCGGAATCGTAATTCAGAATGCTCAGCAGCAGCGTTTCCAGCAGCGTGCACTCGCCGAACGTGCCTTCGACTTGCAGGATCGGCGAATTCGGGAAGAACATCTCTCCTTCGCGGTAGCCCTTGATTGAACCGGAGAAATGGAAATCCTCAAGCCATTTGATGGTTTCAGGGCCTACCACCTTGCGATCTGCAAGAAATTTCAGATCATTATCGTCAAGATGGAAGTTTTCAAGCGCGTCAAGAATGCGTCCTTGCCCGGCAGCCACTCCATAGTGGCGGCCAAGCGGCAGGTGGCGGGTGAAAATTTCGAATACGCACTTGCGATTGGCGGTGCCGTCCCTCAGGCACGCGTCAAGCATGGTGTATTCGTACATGTCGGTCATGAGTGCAGGTGAATAATCCAGCATTCCAAAGCCTTTCTGACTTTTGGTGAAACTGACCATAAGCGTAGGCCTCGCCGCGGCCACACACAGGTTTTCGTTCCATCATACGTGCTTGCATGCCTGTATTACGTGAGATAAACGCGGAAAAGGCGCAAAATGGTCGCAAACGATTGCAAACAATTCACGCACCTCAAGACGGGTTTTCGGCTGGTGATACTGTTTTTTCGGAAAATACAAGCGATTGTTGATCGTGTAATCAATCGAAAGCAGAGAAATCAGCGATGGTAGCGATTAAAGACATGTTGGACGGGCAGACAGTAATTCGCGCGGACGGACGTAAGGTGGATGAGCTGCGTCCGGTGCGTATCACCCGTCATTTCACGGATGTTCCGGAAGGGTCCGTGCTTGTGGAATGCGGCAATACGCGCGTGATGTGCACGGCCACGTTCACCGCAGGTGTACCTCGTTGGCGCAAGGACTCCGGTCTGGGCTGGGTCACCGCAGAATATGCGATGCTGCCGCGAGCCACCGCAGACCGCACTGATCGCGAATCCGTGCGCGGCAAGATCGGCGGACGCACGCACGAGATCAGCCGGCTGATCGGACGCTGCCTGCGTGGCGTGGTCGACATGAAGGCGCTCGGCGAAAACCAGGTGCAGATTGACTGCGACGTGCTGCAGGCTGACGGCGGCACCCGAACCGCATCGATTACCGGCGCGTATGTGGCGCTCGTGGACGCCATGCGTTGGGCCGAGAAACACAAGCACATCAGGTCTGCCGACCGCGTGATCAAAGACAGTGTTTCCGCCGTGTCCGTGGGCGTGATTGACGGCAAGCCGATGCTTGATCTGCCGTATATCGAAGACAGCAAGGCCATGACCGACATGAACGTAGCCATGACCGGATCCGGCGAATTCATTGAGATTCAGGGCACCGCGGAGCATCGCCCGTTCAACCGCGCCGAGCTGAACACGCTGCTCGATCTGGCAGAAAAGGGCAACAAGGAACTGCAGGCCGCACAGCAGGCTGCGCTCGCACAGGACTGAAACGGACGCAAGCCGGACGCAAGCCGATCGTAGGCTGGCCTCGCAAAACGAGCGTAGGTCAGGCAAGCCGGGGCACGTCAGGCAAGCCGACATCAACGAAGCAACGAACAGCAACGAAAGGAATCGGAACGTGAGAATCATCGTCGCAACCCATAACGAAGGCAAACTCGTTGAAATCAATCGCATTCTGGAAGATTGCCTGGGTGCGGACGCGGATCAGGTGGAGTTGGTTTCCGCCGGCTCGCTGAATCTGCCGGATCCGGTGGAAGACGGCGTGACCTTCCAAGAGAATGCGCTACTCAAGGCCCGCGACGTGGCAGCGCGCACAGGCTGCCCGGCGATCGCCGACGATTCCGGCCTGATCGTCGACGTGATGGGCAATGCCCCCGGCATTCTTTCCGCACGTTGGTCGGGCAAGCATGGCGACGACAAAGCCAATAATGCGCTGCTGCTCGCGCAGATCGCCGACATTCCGGACGCCAAGCGTACCGCGCGTTTCCGTTGCGCAGCCGCACTGGTGGTGCCGGAAACCGAAGCTGGCGCCGACGGCCGTTATGCGATTGCCAGCGAGACCGTGGAAATCGGCGAAATGCCGGGTGTGCTGCTGCATGAACCTCATGGCGAGCACGGCTTCGGATATGATCCACTGTTCGTGCCCGACGATCAGCCCGCCCGTGCCACGGAAGCGGGCGAAAAACTCACTTCCGCGCAGATGGAACCGGCCGAAAAGAACGCTATTTCCCACCGCGGCAAGGCTTTGCGTGCTCTGCTGCCATCCGTGGCCACCTTGCTGAAGTAAGAGAAGCAAGATCGACGCGGGGTCGAACAAGCCGCTGCAAGACAAGACGCAACAATTGCTATCAGGTGCGGAACCGTAGTTTACGGTTCCGCACCTTTTGTTTGCTGATTCTCACCGGACGTCACCGAACCTCACCATTTTGGCCTTCGCCAACCGGACGCCGCCGGACGGCACCGATCTTCACCAACCGTCGCTAATCCTCACCGATCGTCGGCTCGAAAATCCTTGCCATCGTAATTCGCCCAATCCGGGTGCGGCCCGCCGGTTTCGATACTGCGCTGAATATCGCGATACAAGTGCAGTTTGCGCAACACATGCATATACGCTTCTTCCAGCGCGGCCCGCTGCTCCAAAATCGCCTGATGCCGCGATTCCAACAATTCCAACATGTCCGCGATATGTGCGCGCTCGTCTTTTTCGTATGCGAAGAAGCGCCTGAGCTCATCGATACTCATGCCCGCATGCTTGAAACAGGCGATCGCCTTGAGCCGCCCAATATGCGCGTCGGTGTACACGCGCCGCCCAGCATCGTCGCGTTCCACATTGCACAGCAGCCCCTGATCCTCGTAATAGCGCAAGGTTGACGTCTGCACATGGAATCGTTGTGCAACCTCACGAATCGTATATGTTGCCATCTTCCCGTCTCATTTCTACGTTTTCCACGATTGTGCGATTTCTTGCGATTGCCATATCGGCAGTTTCCTGCGATTTCCTGCGAACGACAATCATCGGAAAACACACTATCGACGATATTTGCGTTCAAGTTTACTTGAAGTGCGACGATAGTATCGTCGAAAAACTCACGACATGCGCCAACTCAAGCAACACAGCGCACAGCGGAATATGCAAAAGTTTTCAAGGAGGAACAATGCTCGAACCGACCACCGTCTACACGCCGTCACCTACCCGATACGACTCCATGACCTACAACCATGTGGGTGCGAGCGGTCTGAAACTTCCAGCGGTTTCGCTCGGTTTTTGGCATAATTTCGGCGATATTACACCATATGCCACCATGCGCGACATTGTGTTCACCGCATTCGACAATGGCATCACGCATTTCGACCTCGCCAACAATTACGGTCCCGAACCGGGCAGCGCGGAAAAGAATTGCGGTCGTCTGTTGCACGAATATTTCCATCATCATCGCGACGAACTGATCATCAGCACCAAAGCCGGCTACGAAATGTGGCTCGGCCCCTACGGCGATCTCGGCAGCCGCAAATATCTGCTCGCCTCTCTCGATCAGAGCCTCGAACGTCTCGGCCTTGACTACGTCGACATTTTCTACCATCACCACATGGATTCCTCCGCGCCGCTCGAAGAAACCATGGGAGCGCTGGCAACCGCCGTGCAAAGCGGCAAAGCGCTGTACGTAGGCTTGAGCAACTACGACGGCCCGACGCTCGAAAAGGCCACCGCAATCCTCGACGAACTGCATGTGCCGTTCATCATCAACCAGAACCGCTACAACATTTTCGACCGCACTGTGGAACGCAACGGACTGAAGGAAACCGCCAAAAAGCTCGGCAAGGGACTCATCACGTTCTCGCCGCTCGAACAGGGTCTGCTCACGAACCGCTATCTCAACGGCGTGCCCGCAGACAGCCGCATCGCACATGACGGCCGCTTCCTCAAGGAAAGCGCGTTGACGCCAGAACGCCTGCAGCAGATCCGCGACCTGAACGACATTGCCGCCGAACGTGGTCAGACGCTTGCCGAAATGGCGCTCGCCTGGCTGCTGCACGACGGTTACGTGACCTCCGTACTTGTCGGCGCATCCCGCCCGCAGCAGCTGATCGACAACATCGGCGCATTGAAGAACACCACGTTCAGCGACGAGGAACTGCGTCGCATCGACGAGATTTCGTTGCGCTAAACGCGGATATTTCAAAAAAAAGGCAAGCCGACAATACAACGCGACAGCAATAAAAATCTGCCGAGACAATCTGAATTATCGAAAAGCAATTTCGATACAGAGACCATCTCGGCAGATTTTTTATATATAATCGCTTTCGGCAATCTTCAGAAATTTCAGTGAAATTCCACAATCACCATACGGCGAGAAAAACGACGAGAAAACGATTAGAAATTGGAATTCATCATTTCATCGTAGATACGCTTGCAATCCGGGCATACCGGGAACTGCGAAGGATCACGCTTCGGCACCCACACCTTGCCGCACAACGCCACCACCGGCCGGCCGGTGCGACGGGACTCGGCAATGCGATCGCGCGAAACATAGTGCGCGAAACGATCCGCATCGCCATTGCCGCCATCATCCAACTTCGTCTCCTCTTCGGGGCGTTCCAGCACCGCAGTGCCGGCACCCGCGTCGGGATTGGAAAGCGGCGAGACCGGATCAGCCTCGTCAATGAAGCCGTCGCGATCATCGAACATCGAACATGCCATAATCAACTCCTCAAATACGCCGCAACCGCGGCACCACTGCCTCCATCATAGCCATGAAAACCCACATATTCGCCGACACTTCGCGTAATTTCACGCAATCGCGGTACGCTTGAAGCTATGACAATTGCAGTTTGCCCCGGGTCGTACGACCCAGTGACCGCCGGACATTTGGACGTCATCGAACGTTGCGCACGTTTTTTCGATGAAGTGCATGTTGTGGTGGCAGTGAACGCGGCGAAAACACCGATGTTTTCCGAAGAGACCCGCGTTGAAATTATCCGTAAGGCGCTTGAAGAGCGGAATTACCGCAATATCAAGGTTGCTTCAACAACCGGACTGATTACTGACTATTGCAAGAAGGTCGGCGCGACGGTCATCGTGAAGGGGCTTCGCCAGAATGGCGATTATGAGGCTGAGTTGGGTATGGCGTTGGTCAATCGCAAACTCGCCGATGTGGAAACGCTGTTTTTGCCGGCGGCGCCCGATTTGGAACATATTTCCAGTTCGATTGTGAAAGATGTGGCACGTCACGGCGGCGATGTGACCGGCATGGTGCCCGATTGCGTGATTCCGCTGCTCAGAGAAGCGCTTAACGATGAAAAGAGGGCATGATGGGTGAAGAAACAAATGCGTACGATCCGGCCGGCAGCCAGTTTGACGACGACGTGACCGCTGAACGCCCAACCGATCGAGCGGCCCAGTCCGGTCAGAAGGCGCAAGCCACGAAACGCGCCACCGAGCCAGTCGAACCGTTGATTTCCATGTCTGATCTGCCGGATTTGCGCAACACGTTCAATCCCAACGCGCCGTTGACCGATTCCGACAATCTGAGCCGCGACGAATTCACCACCGTGTACGACATTATCGACAAACTCGAGTCGGCATTGGACGAAGCGAAACCGATACTGTTCTTCCCTGGCAACGTGCGCGTCGACCGCGACGAATTCACCGAACAGCTCGACCAGTTGAAGAAAATGATGCCGGTGCAGCTGGAACGCGCCTCGGCGTTGATGCGCGAGTCGGAACGACGTTTGGAAAGCGCGCAGACGCAAGCCAACGCCATCGTCGCTTCGGCGCAATCGCGTGCGGCAGACACGATACGCGAGGCCAACGAGCAGGCGCAATTCCTCGCCGGTCAGGAAAACGTGACCGAACTGGCGCGGCAGAAGGCGCGTGCTATTCTCGACCAAGCGCAAGCCAAGGCCGACCATCTCACGCAGGGAGCCGACAAATACTGCACCACGGTGATGGAAACGCTGCAACAGCAGCTCGGCAAGCTTGGCAACGACGTGCAGGCGGGATTGAACGTACTGTATGATCGCCAGCGCGAAGCGGGCACGCATGTGCCGCATCTTGACGCAAACGACTATCCGGAAAGCTGAATGGAAGGCTGAACATGGCACGTATCGAAGATTCCCCGTGGGCGATTTCCGTGGCGCAGGTCGCCTCGCGAGCCGGGCAAAGCAAGGAGATCGACGCGACTTTCCCCGCGCCGAGCGGCATCGGCGATGAGATCGTCGGCGTTGAAGAAGGTGCTGACGTTGCTGTTGTCGGATCGTTTGATTCGATTGTTGACGGCTTGATTTTCAACGCCCGCATCAGCGCCCCCGTGCATGCGGAATGCACCCGTTGCTTGAAACCGATCAAGCGCGATTGGACGGTGAACGTCACCTCGTTCTTCCCGTATGAAGACAAGTCCTCAAACGTTGCGTCCGGTAAGGGCGGCAAAAATGGCAAGGGCAGCGCCAAGGAAGAGGAAGTCGACATTATTGCCGGCGAAGACGAGTCGGAAGATTCGTATCCGCTGCTTGAAGGCGGCTCCTGGGCCGATATCGAGGCTTTGCTGCGCGACACGCTGGTTGAGGAACTGCCGCTGCAGCCGTTGTGCAAGCCGGATTGTTTGGGATTGTGCTCGCAGTGCGGTGCCGATTTGAACGAGGAACCGGACCATCATCATGATGTGACCGATATTCGTTTTGCCGCTTTGGAGGGGTTGAAGGCCCAGCTGGAAGGCAACGAATAGACTGCGAGCAGAATTGATTTCGCTTGGGTTTCGTTCGGATTTTGCTTGGGTTTTGCAGTTTGTACGGAGCACAAGTTAAGATACTGAACGCTTAAGCTCAATCGTTCGAACGAAACAGAGGAAACACAATGGCACTGCCTAAGTACAAGACCTCGCGCGCGAATACTCATTCTCGCCGCGCAAACTGGAAGGCCAAGGCCGCCCAGACCGTTACCTGCCCGAACTGTGGCGCTCCGGCGCTGCCGCACATGGCCTGCCCGAGCTGCGGCGCCTACCGTGGCCGCGTGTACCGCGAGGCTGTCCGCTCCATCCACACCAAGTGAGTGGCTGTCGAGTAACGGCATAAAGCATTAAAACCCTGCCATCGACGGGTGGCAGGGTTTTTGTATATTTCAGGCTCGCACTTGGCCATATGCCATTTGCACTCACCTGACCATCCCACCTCGCATCCGCCGAGTATCGCATCCACCGAATATCCACGCATTTCCCTGCATTTCCGTCTCGACATGGGCGGAGAGTAGACTGAATGAGATCGTTGTTTGCATAGCAATCGGCCAGATTTGCTGGCTTGTTGCCACGTACGCAACGTCCCGAACAGCGCGGCGAGCTTCGCCGCCGCATACCCACTACGAAACCGAGGACGATTATGACCCAGAACAACACCGCCGCATCCGCCGTTTCCGAAGGCGAAATGACCGCCAACGCATTGCTTGAAGCACTTGGCACCACGCTCGAGCCCGACCTGCTGGTCGAAGCGCTCACCCATCGATCCTTCTCGCACGAGAATCCGGGCGCAAAAAACTACGAACGTTTGGAATTCCTTGGAGACGCCGTGCTTGAGCTCGTCTCCACGGAAACCCTGTACAAGGCGCACCCCGACATGAACGAGGGGCAGCTTGCGAAGATGCGCGCGAAAGCAGTTTCCGAGGAATCCTTGAGCAAAATCGCTCGCGAAAAGCTCAATGCAGGCCCATACATTCTGCTCGGTCATGGCGAAAGCGATCAGGGCGGCGCTGATAAAAGCTCGATTCTGTGCGATATCGTCGAATCGTTGATCGGTGCAACGTTCATTCAGCATGGCATTGACGAGGCACGTCGCGTTGTGCATCATCTTGTTGACGAAACGCTTGCGGAAGTCGCGACGGAAGGCCCAGCCCTCGATTGGAAAACCTCGCTTACCGTCAAAGCGCATGGAATGGGCTTCGGCGAACCTCGTTACCAGATGTCGGTTTCCGGTCCGGAATATGCGCAAGTGTTCACTGCGAACGTCATGCTGGGCGAAAGCGACGAAATAATCAGCACCGGCACAGGCACCAGCAAGCGCAAGGCGCAACTCGCCGCAGCCGAAGAAGGTTGGAAGGCGCTGGACAATCGCAAGCCTGAAACACAAAACGTCCGTAAGCATCGCAAACATCATCACAAGCACAGCGGCGGCGAAAGTAACGGCAGCAACGGCGGAAGCAGCGAAAGCGCCAACAAGTAGCCAAAACAGCCAACAAGCGGCCGCAAATCCGCCCTCTCATACCGCCGCGGAACGCAATACGCCAGAATATGGCACGAATCCGGCATATTCTCCTGTCAGCCGATAGCATAGACTGATTATTAGCGAAGGATTGCGATTCGCAAGTCGCCACAAGCGATTGCGCCGCTTTCCGATGATAGGGTTCGGCTGATTGCGTGCACCGAAACGCGGCAGCACACCCCGTAAGAAAGTTCCACGAGCGAATATGAGAGGGAACATGGTGTTACCTACGCCCCTGCAGGCATTCAGCGGCATGCCCAAAGCAGCCGCAACCACTGAAAAGCAGACCATTGTTGACGGCGAGAAGATGACCGGCGCCGAAGCGCTGGTACGTTCGCTGGAAGATCTGGGCGTCAAGGATGTTTTCGGCGTTCCAGGCGGCGCGATTCTGCCGGTATACGATGCGATCAACGATGAAACCAGTTTCCGTTTTGTGCTGATGCGCCACGAACAGGCCGCAGGTCATGCGGCTGAAGGCTATGCCGTATCGACTGGTCAGGTCGGCGTGTGCATCGTCACGTCCGGCCCGGGCGCCACGAACATGATCACCCCGATCGCCGACGCGAACATGGATTCCGTGCCGATGGTGGTCATCACCGGCCAGGTTGGCGTGAACGCCATTGGCACCGACGCCTTCCAGGAAGCCGATATCGTCGGCGCAACCTACCCAGTGGTCAAGCACTCCTATCTGGTCACGCGTGCGCAAGATATTCCGCGCGTGCTCGCCGAAGCGCACTATGTGGCACGTTCCGGCCGCCCCGGCCCGGTGGTGGTTGACATCACCAAAACCGCACAGATCGGCGATATGTACTATTCGTGGCCGCAGCGCATGATTTTGCCCGGCTACAACCCCACCACGAAGGCTCACGGCCGTGTGCTTTCCGACGCTGCGAAGCTGTTCGAGCAGTCGTACCGTCCGGTGCTGTATGTGGGCGGCGGCGCGGCCCGTTCCGATGCCGGCAAGCTCGTGCAGGAGCTGGCGGAAGTCACGAACGCTCCGATCGTCACCACGCTGCCCGCACGCGGCGTTGTGCCTGATTCCGATCCGAAGGTGCTCGGCATGCTTGGCATGCATGGCACGATCGCCGCTACCGGTGCCGTGCAGCGTTGCGATCTGCTTGTTGCGATCGGCGCCCGTTTCGACGATCGCGTAACCGGCAAGCTTGACGCTTTCGCTCCGGGTGCGCGTGTGATTCACATTGATATCGATCCGGCGGAAATCGGCAAGAACCGTCAGCCGGATGTGCCAATCGTTGGCGATGTGGCAACCGTGCTGAAGGATCTCATTCCGGAAATCAAGCGCGAGCAGGCTGTGCATGGCAAGCCTGACACTTCGCATTGGTGGGAAATCATCAACGATTGGCGTGAAAAGTACCCGATCAAGTGGGATGAGCCGACCGATGGTTCGATCGCTCCGCAGTGGGTCATCAAGCAGCTTTCCGACCTGGCCGATCCTGACACGATTTGGGTTACCGGTGTGGGCCAGCATCAGATGTGGGCCACGCAACTCATCGATTTCGAGAAGCCGCATTCTTGGCTGAGCTCCGGCGGCCTTGGCACCATGGGTTACGGACTGCCGGCCGCCATCGGCGCTCGTGTTGGTTCCGAACGTTTCCATGAGGGCGAGAAGCCGGTGTGGCTGATTGACGGTGACGGTTCCTTCCAGATGACTTCTGAAGAACTGGCAACCGCGTTCCACGATCACACGCCAGTCAAAATCGCACTGCTGAACAATTCCGTGTATGGCATGGTTCGTCAGTGGCAGACCTTGTTCTACGGTGAGCATTATTCCGCCACCAATCTGATGGATGGCGAGAATACGCCGGAAATCGTGGATGTTCCTGATTTCGTGAAGCTTGCCGAAGCGTACGGTTGCGTCGGCATGCGCGCGTTCACGGAAGAAGAAGCCATTGAAGCGATCAAGAAGGCCAACGAAATCAACGATCGCCCGGTGCTTATCGATTTCCGCGTGTGGAAGGACGCTATGGTGTGGCCGATGGTCGCAGCTGGCGATTCCAACGACAATGTCATCTATATGCCCGGAAGCAAACCGCTGCAGCGTCCGAAGGCCGCTGCCGACAACGAGTAAACGAGCAAACGAGTAAGTAGTAAGGAAGGGTCTACCAATGTATCCTGCATCTCAGCCGGGTTCCAAGCGCCATACGCTTTCTGTGCTCGTCGAGAACCGTCCGGGCGTGTTGGCGCGTATTGCCGGCCTGTTTGCCCGTCGTGCGTTCAACATCAACTCACTGTCCGTCTCCCCCACCGAGCGCCCTGACATTTCCCGCGTCACCGTCACTGCCGAAGTGGATGAAGTGCCGCTTGAGCAGATCATCAAGCAGCTCAACAAGCTGCTGCATGTGTTGAAGATCGTGGATTTGGATCCGAACACCACTGTGGAGCGCGAACTGGTGCTCATCAAGGTGGCTGCCGACGAATCCAACCGTTCCGACGTGCTTGAGATCGTGCGTCTGTTCCGCGTGCGCGTGGTCGATGTGAATCCGGAATCGCTGACCATCGAGGCCACCGGCGCCGAAGGCAAGATCGACGCGCTGCTGGGGCTTTTGGAGCATTACGGCATCATCGAGCTGGTCCGCTCCGGCGCGGTGGCCGTGACCCGCGGTCCGAAGGCCTTGAGCGAAAAGGTACTCGGCTCCGAGATCACCGGTCGCTGATCCAATCAGCCTAATCCCAAACCTACAGGGCTTTCCCGTTTCAACGCGGGAAAGCCCTTTTCGTTGTCAGATCTGCGATTACGCAACAGCCATCTCACCTATCCCAATCATTCCTCAACCAACCTTCCCCTCCCAGAAGTTGGAAAACGTAAGAATTAGTACCCCCTACTGGTTGTAAAACGCAAGAATTCATACCCCCAATCGGTTGTAAAAGTGTAATCGGGGGTATCGTTTCTGTTTGGAAAAGTGTATAATGGAAATCCGAAGCCACTCGCAAATCATTGAAATTTGAACGATTGAAGGAGTTCATCATGCTACAGAGAAAAGCACTGAAGCAATTCCAAGCCTGGCATGACGCCCCATCTCACACCGCGCTTCTCGTAACCGGCGCAAGGCAGGTTGGTAAAACCTATCTCATTCGAGAATTCGCCAATCAAAATTATGAAAACTTTGCAGAATTTAATTTCATTCAAAATCCGGATGCGGCACGTATCTTCAACCCTCCCAGCGATGCAGCAACCATGCTCATGCGCATGGAACTGGCATCCGGCCAACGTTTTATTCCAGGGAAAACGCTGATTTTTCTTGATGAAATCCAAGCATGCAAGGAAGCCGCAACAGCCGTCAAATTCCTTGTGGATGACGGCAGATATGATTTCGCCATGTCAGGATCTTTACTCGGAGTCGAACTTGAAGATGTTCGCTCCGTCCCAGTTGGATATCAAAGCGAAGTAATGATGTTCCCTCTGGATTTTGAGGAATTCTGCTGGTCACAGAATGTCGATGGAAAAATTTTCGACATGTTGAAGGAATGCTATGAGAAAAAACAGCCAGTGGATGATTTTATTCATGAACATCTCATGTCTTTATTCAGAAAATATCTGATTATTGGAGGCATGCCGGCTGCAGTAGCATCGTTTGCGCAAAACAACAGTCTCATAGACGTTCGTCAGGCACAAGAAGATATCAAACAAGGTTATCGTCGCGATATCAGTCAGTACGCACGCAAAGAGGACCGTCTGCATATTCGCTCTATTTACGATCTTGTTCCAAGTGAGCTCAACAATCCCAACAAGCGTTTCACGTTCGCAAGAATCGAAAAAAACACGCGATTCCAAGCCGTGGCCAACGATTTTGACTGGCTTGCTGCTGCGAACGTCGCCATTCCCGCATACAACGTGGACGAGCCTCGCAAACCGTTGGAAATGTCTAAAGAACGTAATTTGTTCAAACTGTTTTATTCCGATGTTGGTCTGCTCACTGGCGCATATCTCAACTCGACCTCACTTGATATTCTTGCCGGCGATGACGAAGTTAATTATGGAGCAATCTACGAAAATGTGGTAGCCCAGGAACTTACCGCCCACGGTTTTTCTCATCTGTATTATTACAACAGCAAGCGCTTAGGAGAACTTGATTTCCTCGTCCAAGATCGCAATGACAATATCATTCCCATTGAGGTGAAATCAGGAAAGAATTACAAGGTTCATCGGGCTCTTAATAATGTGCTCGCAGAGGAAAGTTATCACCTTCGCCAAGGATTAGTTTTCGGCCCCGGCAACATCGAAACCAACCACAACATCACCTACTACCCCATCTACCTACTGAGCCAGTTTTGCAACAACTAGCCCAGTAGTATTCATTGTGATGTCACAAACTATGATGATGGCAGCACGACAGGGAGCGTTATGACTGAAATTATTCATGATGGTGTTCCTTTACTTCATATACGGAAACAACAAGATCCGTATTGCCGATATTGATAATGGACAATGAGGTGGCATCTGGGAAATTCTTCGCCGGAAGAGAGACCGTTTCCACTCCATTAGACGTACAGGATTCCCTAGTGGTTAGGGTGTGTGGCTGTCCATCTTTGTAGAGGACAAACGAATAAGGAGCCTGTTCCTTCTGTTGGCACATGGAATGCCACGCATCGCTGTCGCACGAATGGTCAACATTCACCAGAAACACTGGACTGGATGCGGGTTGTAATGGAAGAGTAGTTTTATGCGTAATTCGGAAACACTGGAGGAACTGCGCCGCCGCCACAATATGCACACCCGATCCGGTAATTGGCGCGGGTGATACGAATGCTACTCGAGCTGTTCGGAAAGCTCCATCCATTCGAGTTCGAGTTCGTCGGACTCGTCCGTAACGGCCTGCAGCTGCTCGTTGAGCTTGCCCAGCCCCTCGTAGTCGCTCGGGTCGTGCGCGGCCATCTGCGACTCCAGATCGGCCTTCTGCTCCTCCAGCTTGGCCAGTTTGCGCTCGATTGCCGATACGCGCTTGGAGGCTTCATGGAAGGCCTTGCCGGAAAGCTTCGGCGCGGAAGGCGCAGAAGATGCGGCTTCAGCAGTTACAGACCCGCTTGCGGAGTTGCCTGCGGTGCCTTCGGTTGCGGAACCGGCAGTCCCAGCGGAACCGCTCTTCTTACCTTTGCCGGCACCTGCCTTTTCGTCCGCGAACGGATCCTTGCCGTTCTTGATGGCCTCAGTCATGTCCAGATAATCCTGCACGCCACCGGGCAGGTGGCGCACTTTGCCGCCGATCAGCGCGAACTGCTGGTCGGTGACGCGTTCGAGCAGGTAACGATCGTGCGAAACCACGATCAGCGTGCCCGGCCAAGTGTCGAGCAGATCCTCCATCACAGCGAGCATGTCGGTGTCCAGATCGTTGCCGGGCTCATCCATGATGAGCACGTTCGGCTCGTCCAGTAGAATCAACAGCAACTGCATACGGCGCTTCTGACCACCCGATAGGTCTTTGATCGGCGTCATCAGCTGCGCCGACTCGAAACCGAGACGCTCCATCATCTGCCCCGGCGTCGTTTCCTTGCCGTCCACGATATAGCTCGGCTTATAACGGCTCAGCACTTCCTTGATCTTGTATTTACCGAGCTTCTCCAACTCGTCGAGACGCTGCGAAAGCACCGCGAATTTCACGGTTTTGCCGATATTCACATGACCTACAGTAGGGGTGATCGTGCCGTCAAGAATCTTCAATAACGTCGATTTTCCGGCACCGTTCGCGCCGACAATGCCAAAACGATCGCCAGGCCCAATCAGCCATGTCACGTCATCAAGAATCTTACGACCGGTAACAGTAATTTTTTGCGCTGCAGAAGTAATTTCTTCTGCGGAATCATCAGTGTTATTTTCTTGTGATTCCTGAATTTCTTGCGATTCTTTCGCAGCTGCAGCAACTTGCGCCGCTGCAACACCGGCATCCACCAATCGCGGATCAGTCAGATCATCGACGGCAACTTCCACGGAACCATGCACTTGCGGCTCGGCATACATGGCCGGCACCACATCGACGCGTGATGCCGACGCTTCCATTTCGGCAACGTCAGGATCGATATCAGCCTCGCCTTGCGCATGTTCGAAAATCTGCGTCACGTCGATCAGGTCAACCACCTGCTTGCCCAGGCGGGATGTGGCCATTTGCTTCAATTCCAGCGTATTGCGTACCGGAGGCACGTCGGCGATGAGCTCACGCGCGGCCTTCACATGGAATTTCTGTTTGGTGGAACGGGCGCGGGCGCCGCGGGTAAGCCAGGCAAGTTCCTTACGAGCCAGATTGCGACGCTTCGTTTCACGCACGTCGGCTTGGCGATCGCGTTCCACGCGCTGCAGCATGTATGCGGAATAGCCGCCTTCAAACGGCTCGATTTCGCCGTCATGCACCTCCCACATGGATTCGCACACTTCGTCGAGGAACCAACGGTCGTGGGTGACGAGCAGCAGCGCGCCGGATCCAGCCGGCCAACGGTTCTTTAAATGTTCCGCCAGCCAGTGAATGGTCACCACATCCAAATGGTTCGTGGGCTCGTCGAGAGCGAGAATATCCCAATCCTTGAGCAACAGGCGTGCCAAATCGGCGCGGCGACGCTGACCGCCGGAAAGCGAACCGATTTTCGCTTCCAAGCTAATGCCGCCAAGCAATGCTTCGACGATTTCGCGCGACTTGGTTTCCGCAGCCCATTCGTAGTCTTCACGGCCTTCGAGCGCAGCTTCGCGCACGGTGGCGTTGTCGTCGAGCGGGTCACGCTGGTCGAGCATGCCGAACGTAAGCCCGCCGCGAATGGTCACGCGGCCGGAATCCGGCTCCTGCGTGCCTCTGAACAAATGCAACAACGTGGACTTGCCGTCGCCGTTCTTACCGACGATGCCGATGCGGTCGCCTTCAAAAACACCCTGCGTCACATCGTTGAAAATATTCTTGGTCGCAAAAGCAAGCGAAACGTGTTCAAGTCCCAAATCATAAGTCGGCATAAGTCACCAATGTAGCGGGAACATCTCCCAAACCTGCAGGCAATGCCGCAACTTGCGAATCGCCACCAGCGCTACGCAGCAATCGGAACCGCACGCAACTCGGCAATCAGCCTTGCTGCGCCTGAAGCAAACTCTGCTCATACGAATTACAACGAGCGGCAAAGCTTGAAAACACCTGATCCGCGAGCGGCTGCAACTGTGGATTATATTCGGCGAACGCCTCGCGCAACTGCGCTTTCGACCCGCCGGCAGCCTTTAGATCCTTGACCATGCTTGACTCGTCAAGCCACTCCTCCAACAGCGTAGGAGTAACCTCCAAGTGGAACTGCATGCCCAGAGCGGAACCAAAACGGAACGCCTGCACCTTGGTCTTCTCGGATCGCGCCAATGGCTGCGCGCCCTCCGGCAACGACACCACGTCGTTATGCCAGTGCAGCACATCCACGGTTTTGTTCCACATCGAGAAATAATCATGCTTGTCGATGCGTTTGATCGGCGCAAAACCGATTTCCGGCGCCTCTCCCGACTTCAGCTTCGCCCCCAGCGCGGTGGCGATGATCTGATGCCCTAGGCACACGCCCAACACCGGCTTGCCAACGCTGACCGCAGCCCGCGCAAGCTTGGCTTCGGCCTTTAATCCCGGATACTTGTCGTAGTCGAGCGCGCCCATCGGGCCACCCATAATCACCACGCCGGAAACCTCGCCAAAATCAGGCAAATCCGGTTTCTTCTGCTTGGCAACATTGATGATTTGATACTGCAGTCCCAAATCATCCAAACTGTCTAAAATGCGTCCCGGTCTCTCCCACGGAACGTGTTGCAAAATCAGCACCTGCGATTGCGTCATACATTCTATTGTTGCATCACCTACGTAAACGATGTTCACAAATCCAACAAAATCCGTTTTGCCGTTCATTTTCATCTCGCATGCATGTCCGATTCTGGCAATACTCTCGTGGTTATGACGAACACGCAAGAACCGCAGAATATCAACATTTCTAGCGTCGCAACCGCAGTTGACGCAGTGGCGAGCGCTGCTGCCGATCTGAAGCTGTACGACACCGCATCACACGCCGTGTCGAATTTCACGCCGATCAAGCCCGGTCAGGTCGGCATGTACGTGTGTGGCGCCACCGTGCAAAGCTCGCCGCATATCGGCCATATTCGTGCGGCTGTCGCGTTTGACGTGGTGCGCCGCTGGTTCGAGCGTTTGGGCTACAAGGTCACGTTCGTGCGCAACGTCACCGATATCGACGACAAGATTCTCGATAAGGCTGCGGCCGCCGGTCAGCAGTGGTGGGAACGTGCGTACATTTACGAGCGCGAGTTCACCGAGGCTTACAACACGTTGGGTGTTGAGCCGCCTACGTATGAGCCGCGTGCGACCGGCCACATGATCGACATGATCGATCTGATCAAGCAGATCATCGACAATGGCCACGGCTACGTGGTGACTGACGAGAACGGCAATCCGACCGGCAACGTGTATTTCGACGTTGCCAGCTGGCCGCACTATGGCGAGTTGACGCATCAGAAGCAGACCGCTGTGGCTGATGCTGCTTCCGAAGTGGCCGATGCCATGGGTCCGTCTGTCGACAATGCGGGCAACGACAAGTACAATCCGGTTGATCCTGCGGACATGTCGGAAGACAAGCATGATCCGCGTGATTTCGCATTGTGGAAGGCTCCGAAGGATTCCGATCCGCTTGACGCGCGTTGGAATACTCCGTTCGGCACGGGTCGCCCGGGTTGGCATATTGAATGCTCGGCGATGAGCCACCGCTATTTGAAGGATATGTTCGACATTCATGGCGGCGGGCTGGACTTGCGTTTCCCGCACCATGAGAACGAAATGGCGCAGACTCGTGCCGCCGGTTACGATTCGGCGGCTCGTTGGATGCATTCCGCATGGGTTACCGCCAAGGGTGAGAAGATGTCGAAGTCGCTGGGCAACGGCTTATCCGTGCCGGCGGTTTTGGCGGAAAATTCCGCTTGGGTGGTGCGTTACGCGCTTGGTTCCGTGCAGTATCGCTCCATGCTGGAATGGTCGGATCAGACGTTGACCGAGGCTCAGTCCGCGTACGATCGTGTGTCGAATTTCATTGAACGTGCCGGTGCCGCCGTCGGCGGGCAGCCGCCTCGCGAAGAGATCGTTTCGATTTCTGCCGATGCTCTGCCGGCTGATTTCGTTGCCGCAATGAACGACGATATTAATGTTTCCGGTGCTTCCGCTGCGATTTTCACGGCGATTCGTTCCGGCAACACGTTGCTTTCGAAGCTTGCCGATCGTGTTGATTCGGATGTTGCGAAGGATGAAGTTCGCGCTGTTTTGGTGAATGTGCGTGCGATGCTCGATACGCTTGGCTTGGATCCGCTGGCGGAGCCGTGGGTAAGCGAAGGTGCGGCCGGCGGCGCCGGAGCCGGTGCCGATTCCGCTGAGCACACTGCGCTTGACCGTTTGGTTTCCGAACAGTTGGAGGAACGTGCCGAAGCCCGCAAGGCCAAGGATTTCGCCCGCGCCGACGCCATCCGTGACGCCTTGGGCGCAGCCGGAATCACTATCGAAGACACCCCCCAGGGTCCCACCTGGACCCTCAAATAATCCCCCATCTCTTCTGAAAAAACGTTGGCCGGTCTACCCCAGACCGGCCAATTTCATATCAGAAACATAAAAGTCATTCCTAAATCTATCTTTACTTCCGAATCTCATCGGCACGATCTTCGATATCTTCAAAAAAGAGTTCCTGAGCACCCGCAGATTCCACGCCGTAGTATTGATGAACAATCTCATCAATACCCATCCAATTTTTCAGCCGCAAAGCATTAAACAGCACTGCCGCATCATCAAGGTCTTTCTGCGATCTACGATCAGACATCGCTTTCATCGCCAGAAGATATTTCTTCGAATCAAACGTAACTTTCAAACCATTAGCATCGCTATACACTTCCGGATTGTCATCCCCTATGGGCGGCATAACATCATGGATTTGCATATTAAGCCAGTTATTTGGCACATTATTACGATTCCCGACAACTTCCGCCGCGCTTTGAATTTCAGAAAAAGGACGGAACATGGAATCGACATCTTGTGTAGTTCGCAATTCCGGAACGTAGTAGACCATCGCGGTCCCGCCATAAATGGCGATAGTTCCTTCGATTCCGCGAGTATGACACTCTTCAATCAGCTCATCAAGAAGCTGCATCAGTTTTTGTCTGGTCATTTCCATAGCAGCTCACCTCGCGGAATGATTACGTTGTACCACGCAAAGAACTCATCCGGAGGCGTGGCGGACCGATAAATCTTTCGCAACGGGGTCCACTCAGCATCAAGTTTCAGCGATTGAGGGGATACGTCCCCTTTACTCCAGTGCTGATAGTCATAGAGCCCAGCCATAAAGGCCTGCCAACGCACGTCCATCCCCTTAGTGACTTTCTTAAAATCAGCAGGCTCATCATCAGGAAATTCCATCAGATTGCGCATTCCGGCTGAAACACGGGTCCATTGCTCTTCCGTTCCCGAATACTGCTGAATCGACTGCATGAGATCACTCATTGCAGGGCCGATTACGCGAACAGTCACACGCTCCAAAGGGGAAAGCGTCAGCTCATATCCCAAAGTACGCGCCGCAGCATCAACCTTATTGAAAGTGGGAACGGTTTTGCCACTCAACGTTCTCGAAACAACGGATTCAGTCATGTTCGAAGCACGCGAAAAATCCGCCGCGTTCAGACCGGCGTTCTTCATAAGCTCTCGTAACAGTTCATCGGCTTGCATATATGCAAGTCTACACTATTGGCAACCCGAACGCCGATGCGAAATTTCCCGCGGGACGGCTAGACTGAGGAACATTATGGCAGCATTTAGTTCTTTGACAGATAGGCTCTCGAATGCGTTCAAGCATCTGAAGAGCAAAGGCAAGCTTTCCGAGGCTGATATCGATGGTACAATCCGCGAAATCCGCCGCGCGCTGCTCGACGCCGATGTGGCGCTCGACGTGGTGCGTTCCTTCACCGGCAGAATCCGCGAGCGTGCGCTCGGCACCGAGGTTTCTCAGGCACTGAATCCGGCCCAGCAGGTCGTGAAGATCGTCAACGAAGAGTTGACGGCCGTGCTTGGCGCTGGTGTTGACCGCCCGCTGAATTTTGCGAAGAATCCGCCGACCATCATCATGCTTGCCGGTCTTCAGGGTGCTGGTAAAACCACCCTCGCAGGCAAACTCGGCTACTGGCTGAAGGATTCCGGCCACACTCCGCTGTTGGTCGCGGCCGATTTGCAGCGTCCGAACGCAGTGACGCAGCTGCAGGTGGTTGGCGAACGTGCAGGCGTGCCCGTGTACGCTCCGGAAAAGGGTGTGCAGTCCGATGGTGGCGAAGCCGTTGCTTCCCCGGGTCTGACCACCGGCGATCCGGTGAAGGTGGCGCGTGACGCTGTTGCGCTGGCCAAACAGAAGCTGTACGACACGGTCATCATTGATACCGCAGGCCGTCTCGGCGTTGACGAAGAGCTGATGAAGCAGGCTCGCGATATTCGCGACGCCGTGCAGCCGAACGAAATCCTGTTCGTGATCGACGCGATGATCGGTCAGGATGCCGTGCAGACGGCGAAGGCGTTCGATGAGGGCGTGGACTTCACCGGCGTGGTGCTTTCGAAGCTTGATGGCGACGCCCGTGGTGGTGCCGCGCTTTCGGTCGCCTCCGTTACCGGCAAGCCGATTCTGTTCGCTTCCACTGGCGAAGGCCTGAAGGATTTCGAGGTTTTCCACCCGGATCGTATGGCTTCTCGCATTCTCGATATGGGCGATATTCTTACCCTGATCGAGCAGGCGCAGAAGCAGTTCGATGAGGAAGAAGCTCGTAAGGCCGCCATCAAGATTTCCGATGGCTCCTTTGGTTTGGATGATTTCCTCGATCAGCTGCAGCAGGTGCGCAAGCTTGGTCCGATGAAGAATCTGCTTGGCATGATTCCGGGTATGGCCGCGCATCGTAAAGAACTCGAGCAGTTCGATGAGAGGGAAATTGATCGTACTGAGGCCATTATTCGTTCGATGACTCCTGCGGAACGTCGTGACCCTTCGATTATTGACGGTTCTCGTCGAGCTCGTATCGCTTACGGTTCCGGCGTGACCGTTTCGCAGGTAAACGCGCTGCTGCAGCGTTTCGAGCAGGCTGCGAAGATGATGAAGCGTATGAGCAACAAGGCTGGCGCTGGCATGCCTGGCTTTGGCGGCCCTGCCATGGGCGGCGGCAAAGGCAAGGGTAAAGGCAAGAAGGGCAAGAAGAAAGGCGGCAAGTCCGGCAATCCGATGAAGCGCGAGGCTGAAGAGAAGGCATTGCGCAACAAGCTTGCCGGCAAGAGCTCCGACGGTAAGTCTTCCGGCGGTTCCGCTTTTGCCAAGAAGCCGCAGAATCCTGCACTTCCTGCCGGATTGCAAGACATGATGGGCGATGCCGGTGAACTGCCGCCGAACTTTGGTGGCGGACTGTCAGGCTTGCTGCACTAAAGCAAGCAACGCGAAAACAGAAACGTAAAAAGGGGATGTGATTCAATACGAATCACATCCCCTTTTTGCGTACTCCAATCAGTTGTTTTCAGATGAATCGACTACCGCATAATCGCCATCAACTACTTCAACGTCAGCGTGGCAACAAGCGCAAGATGATCGCTGCCTTCAACGCAGAACGAACTCACGTCGGAAGCGTCCAATCCCTTGGTGAAAAGCACATGGTCGAGAATGATGCGCGGCCACGGCAGCCATGCTGGGAACGTGGCATGACGGCCCTTCGCCTCGCACAAGGCAGCATCCTTGAATCCCGCATTCAGCAGCTTGCGGAAGCTTGGATGATCGGTACCGGAGTTCAAATCACCCAACACAACGGTGATGTCGCCCTGCTTCTGCGTGGTCGCCAATTCCCCCAAACCGATGATGCCGGCAGACCATTCCTTGCATCCGCGCATCGGCGACTTCGGATGTGCCGAAACAAACGTGATACCGCGCATCGAATCGATCGGGAAGCATACGCCCGGCACGTCGGCCGCGGGAATCACCGCAGTGACCGGAGACATGTCGCTTGGTTCAATACGAATCCACACACCGTTAAATCCGCCATTATCCGTTCCCTTGTTCTCCCCCAATTGACGGTACGGAAGCAAATCAGACAATCCCGAAGCGTCCAATTGCGCAACCAGATCGTCTGTCAATTCCTGCAATGCAAGTACTGCAATATCATGTTTTTTGACCGCACTGACGATTGCCGCAGCGTTGGCGCGACCGAATCTGCAGTTGAGTGTCATCACACGGAGACGGCCATGTTTCGCGGATTCCGCAACAGCTTCATCACCTGTTTCACGAGATGTTTCACGCTTTTCCGCAAGTTTTTCGGCGACCCTCTGCGCAGTATTGGGAGAATTGAGATTTTCCATCCAATATGCGATTTTGCGCAGCAGCGACGCAAGACAGACCGCCGCAGCGACTCCCCCGAGGGCCGGCTCATGTAACGCGAAACCGGCGACGGCAATCACAAGCGTCGGAATCCACAGCAACGGAATCAACGCAATCAAATACGGCAGCGGCAAATGACCATCCCAACCAGCCGGCATCTCGCCAAGCGCAATCCATACAACGCAAATAATCAACGCAATCCAAAGCGCGATAATCATTCAGGCAACTCCCCCTATGCAAACCGTTCACTCCGAACGGACATACGCAAACTCGGAACCTCCAAGTGTAGCCAGCCTGCCTGATTCCGACGATTCCGCCATGTAGACCCACGCAAACATCTCACGAATGCCAGCAAATGTCCGATTCTGCCGATTCGGTCATTCAAAGCATCATATTCGCCGCATAATTGACCGTTTCTGCAGAATCAGACAAACGACTTCCCGGTTTTGCATGGATTCGGAAAGTCGCGTAGAGCGGAAAACATTCTAAGACCCATCCGTCCGTACCCCACGGTTATAATCGTCAAGTTATTCGCGCGCGCGAGGCCCTCTAACTATCGCGTGACGTGAGGAACACGTGGGTTTCGGATTCCGTGCCCCACACAGAAAACGAAACGCACACCCCTAGTTATACAAGGAGAGCCATTTTGGCAACCAAGATTCGTCTGAAGCGCATGGGTAAGAAGTTCTACGCGTTCTACCGCGTGGTGATCATGGATTCCCGTACCAAGCGTGATGGCCGCGCCATCGAAGAGATCGGTACCTACAACCCGAACACCCAGCCTTCGACCATCGTCATCGATTCCGAGCGTGCTCAGTACTGGCTCGGCGTCGGCGCCCAGCCGACCGAACAGGTGCTGAACCTGCTGAAGATCACCGGCGACTGGCAGAAGTTCAAGGGCCTTGAAGGCGCTGAAGGCACCCTGAAGACCGTTGAGGCCGGTCCGGATGCCGCCGCTCGCGTTGAGGCCGTTGAGTCCCAGGCTCAGAAGCTGAAGGCTGCAAAGTCCGAAGCTGAAGCCAAGGCCAAGGCTGAAGCCGAAGCCGCCGCTACCGAGGAAGCTCCGGCTGAAGAGCCGGCTGCGGAAGCTGAGTGATCATGCTCGCCCAGGCTGTGGAACATCTGATTAAGAACATCGTCGATTTTCCCGACGATGTTTCAGTGAAGTCCCATGAGAACGCGCGTGGCGAACTCATTCGCGTGCGCGTCAACCCGGAAGACATCGGTCGCGTCATTGGACGCAGCGGACGCACGGCAAATGCGATTCGCACCGTGGTGCAGGCACTGGCCGACCACAAGGTGCGCGTCGACATCATGGACGTGCGCAGGTGAGATCCTAGCGTGGTGCGTGATATGCATTCTGACGACCCTCAACAGCCCGAGCTGCTGAGGGTCTGTCGTATCGGGCGTGCGCAGGGACTCAAAGGTGAAGTCACCGTGCAAATCTTTACGGACGAACCGGAATACCGGTTCGCTCCCGGTGCTGTGTTGTACACGAAAGACGGCGAAGAAGAGTATGTGGTGGAGAACTCCCGTACCTTCAAAAACCGTTGGATCGTCAAGTTCGAGGGCATTGACAACCGCGACCAGTCCGAAGCGGCCAACGGCATTGTGCTGTATGGCGAGGCGGACGATCCGGAAGACATGCTTGAAGCCGACGAGTGGTATCCGAAAGACCTCATCGGCCTTGAGGTGCGACTAGCCGAAAACAATATGCTTGGTCTCGAACCGGGCGTGGTGGTCGGCAAAGTCGTTGACGTGATAGAAGTGGCCCAATGGCTGCTGAAGATTCGTCTCGCCAATCCGGTGAAGGATGCCGACGGCGTTGTGGTTGAGAACAGCGCGCTTGTGCCGTTTGTGGATGAGCTCGTGCCGGACATCGACCTCGAAGAGGGCTATCTGACCCTCGATCCGCCCGGAGGACTTATTCCGGGTCTGTGATCGTTTGCGATCACATATCTATCTCAAGGTGGGCATTGGATTTCCAGTGCCCACCTTTACGTTTTCCGTCACTTGGCAGACATCCCGGTATTCTGAACATTATGAAGATCGATATCGTGTCTGTTTTCCCGGAATATTTCGAAGTGCTGAACCTCAGTCTGCTCGGCAAAGCGCAGACGAAAGGTCTTGTGGAAGTGACCGCGCACAATCTGCGCGACTGGACGCACGACGTGCACCATTCCGTCGATGACACTCCTGTCGGCGGAGGCGCGGGCATGGTGATGAAGCCAGAGGTGTGGGGCGAATGCCTTGACGAGCTGCTGCAGCTTCAGCCGGCTACAATCGAAAATACGAAAAATATGGAAAATATGGAGGATTCCGCAGATTCCTGCGATACTTGCGATTCTGGCAATTCTGCAACTGTTGCAGTTCCCGCAGAATCCGGCAATTCCGGAAAAACTGACACTGCACAATCGTCCGCAGGTCCTGTGCTGATTTTCCCGAATCCTTCCGCCCCACTATTCACACAACAGGATGCGACGGAACTAAGCCATGCCGATCATCTGCTGTTCGGCTGCGGCCGTTACGAAGGATATGACGCTCGCATTCCGCAGTATTACCGCGCGCAAGGCATTGATGTGCGTGAATATTCGATCGGCGATTATGTGTTGAACGGCGGTGAGGTCGCGGTTTCGGTCATGTTGGAGGCAATTACGCGACTGCTGCCCGGTTTTATGGGCAATGCAGAATCGATTGTTGAGGAATCGTATACGGGCGAGAACGCGCTGTTGGAGCATCGCCAGTACACGAAGCCTGCCGAATGGCGTGGCATCAAGGTTCCGGACGTGTTGCTTTCCGGCAATCATGCGAAAGTGGATCGCTTCCGCCGTGATGAGGCGCTCCAGAAAACCGACGAGTTGCGTCCGGATCTGATCGAAGCGCTGGATTGCACCAAACTCGACAAAGCCGATCGCAAGACGCTGATGGCGCTCGGTTGGGAGGTTTCCGCCGCTCACCCGCGCAAACGCTAGCTTTCAAACGCTTGTTTTTACGCGGAATAATCGCAAGTTTTTTGCGATTATTGCTGATCGTTATCGGAGATTGGCTCGCTGGGTTCAATGTAGTAGACGGCGGTTTCGCCATAGTCGCGCCGATCGGTGATTTCCCAGTTTGCGGGGGCCGTGGGAGCTTCGGAACGGGTGGATCGTTCCAGCATGATCACCGTGTTGCTGGAGGTCAGTTCACGGCTGGCAAGATCGGCGAGCAGCTGGTTGCAATCATTCGTTTCGAAGGCGTACGGCGGGTCAATGAACACCATGTCGAACGGTTCAACGGCCGAAGCCGAAGCCGCATATTTTTCCGCGCGGGCCTTCACCACGCGGGCGCTCATGCCATGTTCCCACGAACGGTTATGCTTCAACGCGGTCAGCGTCTGCGCGATCAATGCGGCCGCCGGAGCGGAGGATTCCACCGCCACCAGCTCTCGCGCGCCACGGCTCAATGCTTCGATGCCCAAAGCGCCGGTTCCCGCAAACAAATCGAGCACGCGGGCATCGTCCAACACTCCCCACGAATCAAGGTGCGAGAAAATCGCCTCTTTGGTGCGATCTGTAGTCGGTCGGGTACCCGACTTCGGCGTGGTCAATGCCACACCTTTGAATCGTCCTGAAATTACGCGCATACGCACTACTCTAGCGTGGCGGGCTTAATTTAGGTGTGTCCGGCTCTTTTAGGCGCGCCAAACTAATTGCTGGTCAGGAACATTTCGTTGCCGCGCGTGAAATCCAATACCGCTCCAGCCAACTGCACAAATCCAAGCAAATCGGGATCGGCCGCAACAAGCTGCGTGGCCTCGGCCCGTGCCTGTTCGATGATCTTCACATCCTTGACCACGCGCAGCAGCTTCAATCCCGTTTTTCCGCCGGATTGCGCATCTCCGAGCACGTCGCCGGCTCCACGGAATTCCAAATCGGCCTGCGCGATTTCAGCACCATCCAACGTGCCCTGAATCACGTCAAGATGGCGGGCGGCATCACTGTCCGCAGGTGCACGCGAAATCAGGAAAGCCCCCGAATCAGTGCCGCCACGACCAACGCGCCCTCGCAACTGATGCAATTGCGAAAGTCCGTACCGATCCGCATCGAAAATCACGATGCAACTGGCTTTCGCAACGTCCACGCCGACTTCGATCACCGTGGTCGCCACCAGAATCGGCGTTATGCCGGCTTCAAAATCGGCCATAACCTGCGATTTTGTGGTGTCATCGTCGCGTCCGGTCAATGTTGCGAATCGAATGCCTTTGAATTGCGGCAACGATTGCAGACGCTCCACGATTTCTGCGACGGAATGCAACGGGGGGCGTTGCGCGCGCTGTTCATCGTCTTCACCAAGATCGTATGCTTCGTCAAAGGCGGGAACTGGCGAGCCCGTGGTTTTCGAGTTTGAAGCAGCCGACTCTGCCAACACGTCATCCGCATTTTCGGAATCGTCGTCGATGCGCGGGCAGACCACGTAGGCGCGCTCCCCCGCATCAATACGTTTACGGATCAGGGCGAACATTTCGCCCATCAGCGACGCATTGCTTTCCGGCACCACGAATGTGCGAATCGGCTTGCGGCCGCCAGGAAGTTCGGTCAACGCGGAAATATCAAGATCGCCGAACCAGGTCATGGCTGCGGTGCGCGGAATCGGAGTGGCCGTCATGACCAGCAGATGCGGAGCAGTAGCCCCCTTGGAATTCAACGATTCGCGTTGCTCCACACCGAAGCGATGCTGTTCGTCGATTACCGCCAGTGTGAGGTTCGGCGCCTGGAAACTCTTGGAAAATGCGGCGTGCGTCGCCACGACGATGCAGGGCATGCCTGATGCGGCTGCGGCGAGTACGCGGCGGCGTTCGGCAAGTCTCATGCCTCCCGTAAGAAGAAATACGGGAATCTCTCCATCTTTTGTGCCGAATATATCGTTCCCTTTGCTTGGAATACCCACTTTTTGTGCATCGGAAATATGCGATTGCTCGCTTCGTAATGTAATCGAATCGTCGTTATTTGAGTTATCCACATTGGAAATTTCGGCTATGTCAAGCAGATCGACAAGTTGTGCACCTTTATCCACAGCACTATTGTTGATAGTTTGTTGTGTGGATTCCCCAGTTTGTTGGATTGCTGACGCTTTCGTTGGCGCAGTATTTTCCCGGATTTCAGAAGCCGTTTTATCGTCTGCATCCGTCGATTTCGCCACCATTTTGGAAATGCTCGCATAATGCTGTTCGGCAAGAACCTGCGTTGGCGCTACAAGCACGGCCTGCCCGCCTGATCCCACAGCCTGCATCATGGCTGCGACCGCGACCACGGTTTTGCCGGATCCAACCTCGCCCTGCAGTAATCGTTGCATGGGGTAGTCGCGCGTCATATCGGCGGAAATATCGGCAATAACCTGCCTTTGGCCGCTCGTCAGAGCAAACGGCAGTGAGGCAATGAAATCGTCTTTCAACCGCGTTACGGAACATGCGGTCGCCTTGTTTTTGCGTGATGCGTCGCGTGCTTTGACGAGTGCGGTCTGGCAGATCAGCGCTTCCTCGTATCGCAACGTTTGCAGGGCGTTGTCGAAATTCTTGCGATCGACCGGATCATGAATCGCCATGAATGCTTCATCGCGATGCATAAGCCCATATTGCTCACGAAAATCTTCTGGAATAATGTCGGGAATAGCAACAGACAACGATTTAATCTGCACTTCACGATCTACTTGAGGAACGTCAAACTCCCCTTCTTGTGCGATATTATCTGAGGAATTATTTGGCGTTTGCGCCGGCAAATACTCGCTTCCGCGCAACGCATCCATGTATTTCAATACCGATTCGTGAATATGTTCGCTGGAAATCCTGGAATTCGCATGATATACCGGTCGCGGACGGCAGACTCGTTTCAACGCTTCATCAACCGTTTGCGCATCGTATTTCAGATTACCAAGCGGTGGATTTGCAGGATCGCCGAAACCGTCATTCCATTCCCCGCTTTCTACCTGCGATTGCACGGGATTGATGGTAAGCAGGTCGGGATGCGTGAATTGCAAACGATTGTCATACACGCTTGGCTCGCCTGCGACGACCAGCAGCGCTCCCGTATGCAATTTGCGCTGCACCCAGTCGACATACGATTTGCGATATGAGAAGAAAACCAGCGACGCCAACGATTTTGGGGTGTTGCGACGGGCTGCGAAATCATCGTCGGTGACTGTTGCGATCAGACGGAAACCACGACGGGCCATGGGGAAAACGCGCGTTTCGAGCACATGCGCGGCGAATGCCATTTTCTCCCCGATTTTCGCCTCGTGCAGTGCGTGTGCTGGAACGGGGTCGGTTACGCGGAACGGATAGTAGGTCAGGGCGTCGCCTACGGACACCACGCCAAGCGATTTCAGCGCGCCAACCCTGCGGCGGTTGCTTTCAATTGATGAAATCGGTGTTTCCAGTGTGGTGCTCATAACGCACCATTCTCCCCATTTATGCCGACAGATGCGGCTTCATCGGGCAAAATTCCCCACCCACTGGAACAATCCGGACGCTCAGAGCCCTGCCAACGTCCCAAAACCTCCACCCACTGGAGAAATCCGGACGCTCAAGACCTGGGCACATAAAGCAAAACCCCGGCGACCAGTGGTCTACCGGGGTTTCAAGCTGTTATTTCGCGATTCACGCTTCAACGCGCTGAACCTTGCCAGCCTTGATGCACTTGACGCAAACGCGAACGCGAACGTTCTCGCCGTCGATGGTGGTGCGAACCGGCTGCAGATTCGGGCGGAAGGTGCGCTTATTGCGAATATGTGAGTGCGAAACGGTGAAACCGGTCTGCGGTCCCTTGCCGCACACTGCGCAACGAGCTGCCATAATGGACTCCCTATAAATTACTATTGACTTGCAAGTCTGCGCGTTCGACACCATGCAACTGAATGCATGGCAGAACACACAACTTCTCAACTATACAACCAGCCCCAGCCAATCGCAAACCAGATCGCAAACCTGTGGATAGAAATCGCCTCGGATTCCCCGGAATCATGGTGCTTGTTCAAAATCGCTGAACAACAACCACACATCAGTCGCAATGTTCATACATTGTTCATGCGTAACGGCAGAGCGCTCCCCTTACGCCCATTTAAGATGAACTGTAGTGTATACAATAGTGAATTGACGGTTTATTCGAAAGAGTCAACAATCATGTCTGAACGCGCAACAGCGCCCACAACTGAGCCCGACGCAACTTCCACGCCCGCAGCTTCTGCAACATCCGCAACATCCGCAGAAAATCTGCTGAAACCCAACGCAAAACTCACCACCCGCGAAAAAAAGTGGATCGTCTACGATGTCGGCAATTCCGCATTCGTGATGCTGTCGACCGCCGTCGTGCCAATCTACGCGAACTCGCTGCTGCAGTCCGCCGGCCAATCGAATATCGTGTCGACATGGGGGTACGCGCAGACCATCGCGTCGCTGATCATCGCGGTGATGATGCCTGTGCTCGGATCCATGGCCGACGTGCAGGGCATGAAGGTGAAGTTCTTCACCGGATTCTTCCTGACGGGCGTGGTCGCCTGCTGTGCGATGGCGTTGCCGCTCAGCTGGCTCGTTTTCCTGGTGGTGTGCATTCTCGCCACGGTCGGCCTGAACGGTTCGCTCACGTTCTACGATTCCATGCTGGTCGATATCACATCGAATGAGCGTATGGACCGTGTGTCCTCACATGGTTTCGCATGGGGCTATATTGGCTCCACGATTCCGTTCATCGCCTGCATCGCGCTGATTTTCGGCGGTCCGTCGTTGTTCGGATGGTCCACGGTGGCATGCACGCGCGCTTCGTTCGTAATCACCGCATTGTGGTGGGTTGCGTTCACCATTCCGCTGCTCACCAGCTATAAGCAGGTGCATTACCGCGCTACCGCGGGTCAGACCGGTGAGGCCATCCGCGGCACGCTCGCAGAGCTCGGCTCCACTTTTCGCGCAATCCGCAAGAACAAGCCGCTGTGGATGTTCATGATCGCGTTCTTCTTCTATATTGACGCGGTGAACACGGTGATTTCCATGAGCACCTCATACGGCACGCAGTTAGGCATCGACTCCACGCATCTGGTAATGGCGCTGCTGGTCACGCAGTTCGTGGCATTCCCGAGCGCAATCGCGTACGGCAAGCTGGCTGGGCATTTTGGCGCAAAAACCATGATCACCACCGCCGTGATCGCTTATATCTGCATTGTGCTGTTCGCCGCGTTCTTCTTGCGTTCCGCTACGGAATTCTGGATTCTTGCGATTCTTGTCGGCTTGTTCCAAGGTGGTATCCAGGCGTTGTCGCGCTCGTATTATGGCAAGATCATCCCAAAGAACCGTGCCAACGAATATTACGGTTTCTACGATATTTTCGGCAAAACCGCTTCGATTATCGGCACTTTCCTCGTTGCGACCACCACGTCGCTGACCGGCAACGCTTCGGTAGGCGTGCTTTCAATCGCAATCCTGCTGATCGTCGCCCTCATCTTCCTGCTCCTGCAGAAGGACCCCACCCGTAAGTAGTACTTGTCTACTCAATGCGCATGTAGATTCAATCGCCACAACCGATTGATTCTGCGTGCGCATTCCTAGGTGATGCCGTATTTCCGATGTCAACTTACGTCTGAAAAGTCATGCATGGCAAGAGTCGACCGCGTAGTAATCGCAATTGCATTCTTCTTCAGAGTCTGCGAAGAAACGCAATGTTGATTCGAAAATCAGAAGAAATTGAGGGCACGTGCCACTTCGTCGACGATGTCGAGCATGGCGCTGCGCGCACGTTCAGGCTCTCCCTTGGCGATCGCGTCGGCTACGGCATCATGCGCGTCAAGCGCGGCGGACTTCGGCTTCATCGGGTATTTGCCGAGTTCCACGCGCCCGCGCAGCACGGTGGCGATGGTGTCGGAAAGCGCGGCGAACAGCTCGTTGCCGCTTTCATGCAGGATCAGCGTATGGAATTCCACGTCAAGATCATGGAATTGTGCGAGCCCGGCTTCGCCTTCCTCGTTGGCTTCGGCGATCTGCCGCATTTGCGCCGCGTACACGGGGAATTTCGCCTTGACGTCGATGGGGGCAAGACGCGCGACGGAAGCTGCTGCAGCCGGTTCGACCGCTAGTCGCAGTTCGGTGAGGGACGACAGCTGCTGCTCGCGTTGCGCGGAGTGGAGGCGCCATTCAATCACCTGATGGTTGAGCGCCTGCCATTCGCCGAATGGGCGTGCGACAAGTCCGATGCGACGTTTGACGAGTACCGCATTCATGGATTCCAGTGTTTTCGCGACTTCTCGCGCCACGGTTCTGGAAATACCGAAACGACTTTGCAAGGCTTCCAACGTAAGGCTTTCGCCAGCCTTCCACACGCCGTCGAGCATTTCGATGGCGAGCGTTCGACTCACCGAATCCTGCATCAGCTCACCGCCGGTATTTTCTGCGATTACCGCGCCTTCAGCCATCGATCGCTCCTCTCTTGCCCACTCCACAACATGCCTGCTTTGTTTCACGGTATGTTTCACATATTCTGCGACACGCACGGCAATCACAAATCGCAGATGATTGCATATCTGCGATTGCGTGATTTACCGCCATTTTGCACTATCTCCAGCATAGCAAGTCACACGATTTTTCCAATTCATAGTACTTTTTATTTGACTGATACTACTTTTACGGTTTATAGTAGTCTTATTCCTGGTGCAAAGCGGCACGGGATCGTCAAAAGCAAGGAGAGCAACATGAGCATTCACGTAGTGGTGATGGGCGTTGCAGGATGTGGCAAATCCACCGTCGCAGAAGCCATCCATGAACGACTCGGATACGCGTACGCGGAAGGCGACGACTTCCATCCGCAGGCAAATATCGACAAAATGTCAGCCGGCATTCCACTCACCGATGAGGACCGCTGGCCATGGCTGAACGTCATCAACTCCTGGATGGTGGCACGCGAGGCGCTCGGCGAAAACACCGTGGTGTCCAGCTCCGCGTTGAAGCGCAGCTACCGCGAGGCGCTCGCCAAGGACGTGCCCACATTCTTCATTCACCTCAACGGCAGCCACGAGCTCATTCAGCAGAGGCTCAGCGAGCGCAAGGGCCATTTCATGCCGCCCGCGCTACTGCCAAGCCAGTTCGCCATTCTTGAGCCGCTTGCTCCCGAAGAGAACGGCGTGGAAATCTCCATCGAAGGCAGCGTCGACGAAATGGCCGACCGTGCCATCGAAGCGCTGAACGCCTATGCGGCAACCGTGGCCGCGACCGTGGCAGCCCAAACCGCAACCCAGGCCGCCTAACCCACCATACCCGGTCCAAATGTGTCCGATTCTGCAGAAACGGACACGTACGCACCCAAAATGGGCTTCCATAGGTCCGAATCTCCAGAATCGGACAGATCTAGCACGCCAAACCCATGAATCGAGGAGGATTCATGAACCTCATTGCAGCGGCGATCATCGGCATCGCCATCATCGTTCTACTTATCGCGGTATGCAAAGTGCATCCGTTCCTCTCCTTGCTTGCCGGCTCGTTCACGATGGCCGTATGTGCAGGCGTGGAATACGACGAAGCGTTCGGCAGCTTCACTTCCGGCGTCGGCTCCACCATCGCCAACGTCGGTCTACTCATCGCGTTTGGCTCGATCATTGGCACGATCCTGTTCAAGTCGGGCGGCGCCGACACCATTGTCGACACCATCATGGCCAAAACGCCGTTGCAACGCTTGCCGTGGGCAATGGCACTGATCGCGTTCATCGTCGGCATTCCCATGTTCTTCGAAGTCGGCGTAGTCATTCTCATTCCGGTGGTGCTCTTCGCAGCCCGCCGCGCCAAGGCACCGGTTGTGCTGCTGGGCATTCCGGCCCTCGCAGGCCTTTCCACCCTGCACGCGTTCGTGCCGCCGCACCCCGGCCCGCTCACCGCAATCGGCGCATTGAACGCCAACCTTGGCATCACCCTGGCACTCGGCCTGCTCGTAGCCATCCCAACCGTAATCATCTCCGGCCCGATCTTCGGCAAACTCGCCGCCAAGTGGGTGCCGATCACTGCCCCCGAAAACAAGGCTGAGGCCGAAGCGCCAAAATCCGCGGAAAACCGCCCGTCCTTCGCATCCGCAATCGCCGTCATCCTGCTGCCGGTCGTGCTTATGCTCGCCGCTTCCATCGTGGATCTGACCGGTCAAAGCGAAACCGCGTGGGGTCGTGCGCTCGCTTTCATCGGCACTCCGTTGACCGCGCTGCTCGTCACCACGATTTTCGCGATGGTCGTGCTTGGCTACATGCAGAAGTTCACCCGCGACGCGGTCAATGGCATGGTCGGCCAATCCTTCAGCTCGGTCGCCGGCATTATTTTGATCGTCGCTGCCGGTGGTGGCTTCAAACAGACGCTCGTCGATTCCGGCATTGGTGACGTGATCGCCAATTCGATCACCGAATCCGCTGATCGCAGGCTGGCTGGTCGCCGTGCTCATCCGCCTCGCCACCGGTTCCGCAACCGTCGCCACCGTCACCGCTTCCGGCATCATGGTGCCGCTCGCCACCGGCATGAGCCCGACGCATTTGGCACTGCTGGTGCTTGCCATCGGCGCAGGATCCGTGTTCTTCTCACACCTGAATGATGCTGGATTCTGGCTGGTCAAGGAGTATTTCGGCATGACTGTCGGCCAGACGTTGAAGACCTGGTCGTTGATGGAAACGATTCTGTCGGTCACCGGCTTGGGTTGCGTCATGCTGCTTTCGCTAGTGCTTTGACGCATGATATTCCACACATGAATTGAGATATACGATTCGCACGTCTCATATCTGAACAACATATCTGAGATGCAGAAATTACAGACCTGCCGTCCATCTGTTGCTTGTCGCCTTCTCTTCTGCATTGCGGAAGGCGACAGCGATGGACGGGCGGCACCAATCCCAATCAAATCCACAATTCCACATCAAACACAACCGTAGAAAGAAGAACATCATGCAGTTGGCAATGATCGGTCTGGGCCGAATGGGTGGCAATATGGCGAAGCGCATCACGGCAGCCGGGCACGAGGTGGTCGGATACGACCGCTCCCCCGAATCAGATCGCACCGTAGCAAGCCTCGAAGAGATGGTGACCGCGCTCACCGCGCCGCGCATCGTGTGGGTGATGGTGCCCGCAGGCGAGGCGACCGACAGCACCATCAACGAATTGGCGGAACTACTTGAGCCCGGCGACATGATCATCGATGGCGGCAATTCCCGTTACACCGATGACGCGCGTCACGCGGCCGAACTCGAGCCGAAGGGCATTCACTTCATGGATTGCGGTGTTTCCGGCGGCGTGTGGGGCATCGACCGCGGGTATGCGCTCATGGTGGGTGGCAGCGAAGAGGATTTTGAACGCGCCCGACCGATTTTCGAAGCGCTCAAGCCTGAGGGCGATTCCGGACTCGTGCTCGCAGGACCGGTTGGCGGCGGCCATTTCGCCAAAATGGTGCACAACGGCATCGAATATGGCATGATGCAGGCGTTCGGCGAAGGTTTTGCCACTATGGTGAAATCCGACCTCATCAAGGATCCGGCCGCCGTAATGAGCTCGTGGCGAGACGGCTCCGTAGTGCAGTCCTGGCTGCTCGATCTGCTGGCCATCGCGTTCAAGTCGGATCCGACACTCCAGTCCATGCCGCCGGTGGCCAATGAATCCGGCGAGGCGAAGTGGATGATCGAGGCGGCGCTCGAACTGGGCGTACCAACCCCCGCCACTGCGGCCGCACTGTACGCACGTCAGACTTCCCGCGGTGGTGCGGATGACATTCTGCGCGTAGTTTCCACCATGCGCGCCCAGTTCGGCGGTCACGTCACCAAGATTGACGAAATTGCCACGCACTGATTGCGTCATGGTCGGCGAGCGCCACGTACCACGCGCCGACCATGCATCTCGTTTCGTAGATTTCGCCCGGTCTCCCGCCTCCACCGATTTCGGGCGAACCCATATCCGCACACATCAAAAAACGATATTCGTTATATGTGGCAGATTCCCCATCTCAGGAAAGATGATATTCGCTATATGTGTCAGACCTACTAGGTCAAACGTCACTTAGGGGGCAGGTTTTATCCCCTCTAACCGTCGTTTTCCGCATAAACCTGCCACATATAGCGCAAACGACTTTTTCAGCGGCCGTAGACTTCGTGCACGAACTTTTCAAGCGCGGCGATGGAACGCTCCACCTTCTCCGTGTTGATGCAGTACGCCATGCGGAAGTAGCCGGGCACACCGAAGCTGTCGGACGGCACGAGAATCAGGTCGTAGTCCTTGGCTTTCATGCAGAACGCGTTCGCATCCTCCTCAAGCGCCTTCGGGAAGATGTAGAACGTACCACCCGGGCGCACCACGTCGAATCCGAGCCTCACCAGCGCGTCGTACAGGAGGTTCATGTTCTTTTCGTATACGGAAAGATCGCTGGTCTCGTCCACCACCTTGGCCACAGCCAGCTGCACGCTGGATCCTGGGCAGTTATGTCCGGTTTCGCGGCTGACCTGCCCGCACATCGGCACGATCAGTTCGGCGTCGGTGGCACGCGGATTCACCGCCACATAGCCGATGCGCTCGCCCGGCAATGACAACGACTTGGAGTACGAGTAGCACGAGAGCGTATTGTCGTAGAACTTGCTCGGATACGGCTGCACACCCCCATCGAATACGATTTCGCGGTACGGTTCGTCGGAGATCAAGAAGATGTCATGGCCGTATTCAACTTGCTTGGCACGCAGGACTTCAGCCAGTCGTGTCAGCGTTTCGGCGGAGTAGACGGCTCCGGAAGGATTGTTCGGCGTGTTGATGAGCACCGCGGCGGTACCCGGGTTCAACACCTGTTCAAACGCTTCGAAGTTGATTTGGAAGCTTTCGGTATCGGCTGGCACCACGGTCAGGTGCGCGCCGGTTCCGTTGACGTATGGCTGGTACTCAGGGAAGTAGGGGGCAAACGTGATGACTTCGTCCCCCGGCTTGGTCACCACGCGCAGTGCGTGGGCCAGCGCGCCAGCTGCTCCTGTGGTCGGGAAGATGTAGTCGGCCGTGTAGTCCATGTCGAAACGACGGTTGAGGCTTTCTGCAATGGCCGCACGCACCGAGTCAATGCCCAGCGACGGTGAGTATCCGTGCAATGCGACCGGTTCCGCCCCCTGGTACAGGGCGATCATCTCGTCGGTGAAGCTTTGCGGACAGGGCACGCTCGGATTGCCCAGCGAATAGTCGAACACGTTCTCATAGCCGATTTCGGCGCCGCGCACGGTCGCATATTCGCTCAGCTCGCGGATTACGGATTTTCCGCCGAGCATGGCTTTGTAGGCTTCGTTGATCATGGACAACCTCCCCGTCGTTCGTTCATTTCGCGCTTTCGCACGTTCGCGCTGCCACGCACGTTCGCATGTGTTCGCACATTTGCGTTTTTCGCAGGGCAATCCGCGGAAAAACGCCGCTATATCGTTTTTACCACCGGATTGTCACAGCCGGCTTTCGATGGTCACTTGGCAGACGGCGGCTGCTGTTGCGAAATCGCCATGCTGGGCACGAATCCTTCGCTGAAGATCCTGCGCCAATATTCGAGCATGTCTGCTTTCGACATCGACATGAACATGCCTGCCGCAAGCACGGCGACGTCCTCGTTGAATACGGTGTCGATCGGCAGTTTCTCATGCAGTTTCGGCCAGCGCTGCAGTACGGAAAGCATTCCGCCGACTGTGAAGTCAAGCATAAGATCGGTTTTCAGATCGAGATTGTCGGCGTTCAGCCCAAGTACGGAAATCATGGTGAGTCGCCCGAATTCCTTGAGTGACGAGACGAGTTCCGGTGAGCTGTGCGGGCCGGCTAGCAATGCCAGTCGGTCGAGGCGCTGGCGCTGTTCCGGATCGCGCAGTAGTGCGGTGACGTGTTTGCGCCATTCGACGTCCGGATCGAAATCTCGTCCCGGTACGCCCGGCATTGGCGTGTTTTCAACGGCATGCAGGATTGCGGAGTCGGCGAGTTCCGGCAGTCCGGAGAAATGGTAGTAGAAGGAATTGCGATTCACGTCTGCCGCGCGAACGATGTCGGTGACGGTGATTTTGTTGTACTCGCGTTCCGAAAGCAGCTCCCAGAATGCGTTTTCGAGACGTTCTTTCGCTGGCAGGATTTCTGAGTCTCTGCGTGGTCGTGGCATCAGTACCCCCTGATAATTAGTCACGCTGCCTTATAACCACATTTATTGTACAAGTTGTCTAGACCGAATTTCGGCAAATGTCGTATACGAATTCACGCTTACGACACAAGTACGCTACATGCACAGCGCCCGCCCACGTTCGCACAGTGCTCACACCTCATTCGCACTTCACTTTCGCTGAACTTTCGGATTGCGCGCGAGCGCCGCCTGCAACAGAATCACCAGCGCCTGATTGATGTTGCGCCGATCCGCACTGCTCAAGCCAACATATGTGCCGAGCATTTCGGGAATTACTTTCGGACCGGCTGCCACGATCGCGGAAATACTGCCCGCCCCGGAAGCTTCGAGCACGGAGAACAGCGCGTCGACCGCATGCTCGCGCTGTTCTTTGGAAAGTCCCGCAAGCCAGCCGTTCAGCGACTTGTTGAACACCACTGAACTGTCGGCCACATCTTCGGCCTTGGCGAATTCACCCCCGTGCATCTGCCACGAGAAGGCGAAATGCTGCATGATGCCATCCACGTCGGATTTCACCACCACGCAACGTTCGGGAGTTTCAAACACCATGCCCACCACCGAGGAGTCCGGCACGATTTTCACGATGCGGTCGCTCACGCTCACATATTCGAAGCTTTTCACCACTTCCTCGGGGAAGCCCGGCCCGTCGAGCGAGTAGATGCGTTCAACACGATTCTTGATCTCGTCTTCGGCGTTCATGGCCGCATATACGGCCAGATTACCGCCTTTGGAGTGACCGGTCAGCAGTATCGGCCCATCCCACAGCGAGGCGACTTTTTTCAGGTATTCAGCTGCGGAAACCTGTGCTGGAACCGGGTATTGGAAGGCCATGTTGAAGTCTTCCTTCCATCCGACCAGCGAATCATCGGTACCTCGAAACGCCACAACCAACGTTCCCGACGGTAGCCGGAAAGTCACTGCCGCGAACTGCGTTTGCGCGTCGCCATCAAACTGCTCGCAGTACGCGCTCATTTCAACGTCGGAAAACCGCGGGTTCGCCGCCACAGCATGGTAGAAGTCGTGTGTCACCTGCGGATCGACCAATCCCACGTTCTCCACGTCATGGTCGGCTACGGGCTTGTCGTGGTTCAGCTCGTCATCGGCACGCGCAATCGTCGCACCGCCAAACGGGGGCTTGCGCAGCATACGCAACGATGCGATCGGACGTCGAATATCGAATTGCTTCGCACGCGCCTGCAACGTACCGTATTTCGCTACCAAATCGTCCAATAGCAGCACGCATTCCGGCACTTCGTCGTACGAAAGCTGTGCCAACACCAATGCGTCGGCTTCGCGGAACGGCAATGCCTCGAAACTGCGCGTTTCCGTGCGCGCATAGTCAATAATGTTGCCCATCACGCATCCCCCTCCTTGTCGTTGCGCAGTTCACCGACAGCGACTTTCGCCGCACTGGCTGGAATCGCCTTGAGCACATCTTTGATGAGTTCGCGCGTTTCCACGTCGGTGCCCCTGGCGGCCGCCACGATTTTCGGCAGCGAATTCGTCCAATTTGCCACCAGATCAGCGATATTACCGTACCCCGCTGCTGCGAAGATGTCGTACATCTGGTTGATGGCCCGTTCGCGCTGTTCCTGGCTTACGCGGTCGAACCATCCATCAATGGTTTTGCCGATGAGTTGCGCGCCGCCTGTCAGCTCGCTTGCCCGCTCGAATTCGCCGGATTGCGTCACCTGCCAGCTTGATCCCATATGCTGCAGAATGCTTATGGCGTCGGCTTTGACGAAGGTTGGTTTGATTTGCGATTGCAGCAGCATGCCGATGATGGAGGATTCCGGCACGGTTTTGTCGATTCGTGCCGCGATTGCCTGATATGCGCGGCTATGCACCATGACTTGCGACATTCCAGGCCCATCATGTGAGAAGATGCGGGAGATTCTGCAGTTGCGTCCCGGCACGCTTCCGCCGAGTGCCGGTAGCAGTCCGAGCCGCTGCGCGCGCTCGCTGGTCGCTTCAATATCGCTTTGTGTGATTTGCATGGCCGCGTATACCGCCATGTTGCCGCCTTTGGAATGCCCGCCGATCATAATGCCGGGCGATTCTTTCGCCGAGAGCAAACGTTCCGTCCTGTCCAAAATTGAGTCCGCATATCGATATGCCGATTCTTGCGACGGCACTGGGCAACGCACCGCCATATTGAAATCCTCTTTCCAACCGACGAGCGTGCCGTCAGTGCCACGGAACGCAACATATAAGCCGAAATCGGCACCCAAATCGAAGGTCATCGCAGCGAATTGCTGCTGCTCGCCCTCATCCAAACGTTCGGCATACTCCCCCACCCGCAACCCGCGGAATCGCGGCGATTCGCAAACCGCACGCAGCAGCGAAAGCCGGTAATCATTCATTTCAGAGGAATTCGAAACAAACATCTCATCGTAGCTTTCGGCGCGCAGCAATTCACGAATCGGCACGGTCGCCACCGACTTGGCCTCGCCGAATACTGGAACCAAACCCAGCAATCGCATGTAGGAAAGCTCGGAAAGCACCAAGGAATCGACATTGCTGAACGCCAATTCGCCGAACCCGCGGAACTCTCGGCGCACATAATCCACCACATTGCCCATGCCTCAACTTTAGCCCGTTCGCGGCTCCGACCACATGCCACCACGCGCATTTCCCCACATGTTCTCGCACACACCCCCGTACACCCACGCTCAAACCGACTCAGCCACACACTGTAGGATATGTGCGAACACCAGTTGCAAACACACATCGCAGGTGCAGCGAACGCAAGTCGAACGCACCAGTAATGCATGCAACAAACTTATGAAGGGACGCTCCAGAACACCATGGAACCGATTGAAATCGCTGTGGATTGGCTGAAAACCAATTCCGGAAAAATCATTCTGCTCATTGTCGTCGCACTGCTTGCGGCCGTTATCGACAAAGCGCTTACCCGAATCGTGAGCAAAGTGCTGGACCGTTCGCAAGTGCCGAACGCTTCGATTTTCATCAATATTCTGCGCGCGGTGGTGTGGATGTTGGCTGTGGGCACTGTGCTGCAGCCGGTGTTCGGCATTAATCCGACCACGATTTTCACCGCGCTCGGCATCGGCGGCCTTGCGGTGTCGCTCGGCATGAAAGATACGATCGCGAATATCATCGGCGGTTTCAGTCTGATGCTTGGCCGTGTAATCCAGCCGGGTGATCTGGTGAATGTGGCGGGCACCGATGGCGTGGTCGAAGATATCAACTGGCGTCAGACCGTGGTGCGCGAGCGCAATGGCAACGTCAAGATCATTCCGAATTCGATTCTGAACACCACGTCACTGGAAAAACTCAATCCGTCCAATGAGATGCTGGTTCGCGTGCCGTTCACCGCCAAGGCCGGCACCGACATCGACGAGATGACCCGTCAGGTGGTTCAGGCCGTGCAGCGCGATACCGCCGATTTGGCCGATCCGCGCTTCCCTCCGAAAGTGAGACTGACCGGCTACTCCCCTTACGGCATCAATGTCGAAGTGTGCGCGTACGCCAAGCCGGGATCGTTGCTTCCCGACATGATCAACGCCGTGGCACGTTCCATAGCCAATGCTGATTTTCTTGAGAATCGCGCCATCAATGGGGAATCATAATCCCCTCACGAACACAAAAAATCGCGATTGACCCATATATAAAAAGTGCCGCATGCAGTATTCCACATGCGGCACTTTTTTATACTGGAATTATTACCTCATTAGGTTGATTACCGTAATAATAACCGTCACTACAATGTAAGTAATTACACCGACGTTCAGTATTGCCGTTCTCGTGCGAACGCCGCGAGGCAGTTCTTCCGGTGCGGTATAGAATACAAAATTCTTACGTTCACGAATAAGCAGCACCACACCCGCAATGATCAGACCGTAATACAGCAGCATATAGATGCCGAATATCATCATTCCCGTCGCATTCTGGCCCATCCACTGCATCATGGCTGTTCCGTCGCCGTTTTCCGCACTGGTCAGCACGTTCATCAGACTGTCGATGTCAATGTTCGTCACCACCCATGGCGCGACCACGCCGCCCATGAAGTTGACGAACATGTGCATGACCACCGAATAACGCAGTTTGCTGGTACGCACGTACACGTAGCCGAACACAAGACCCAATACGAATGCGTAGAAGAACTGAAACAGGTTCATGTGCACTAGGCCAAAGAACAGCGCGGAGAACACGATCGCGGTTTTTTCGCCGTATTTGCGCGTACGGCTGATGAGTTCCTTGCGGAAGATCCATTCTTCGAACAATGGTCCGAGAATCACGAGGAACACCACGTTCCACACGTCGAATTGCATGGCCAGATCACTTACCGAATTGCTGGCGTTGCCTCCGGAAAGCAGCGACGCCAGCATATTGCCGATGAGACTGCCCACATACATGAGCGGGAAGCACATGACCAGCAGTTTGAAGAATTGGCCCGGCTTCATGTCGAACTTGCGTGTTCCAATGACCGACGATTTGCCCATGATCAGTACCGCGAGCGGCATGGCCACGAGATACAAAGGGGCATCCGACGCCACATACACCGCCCAATTCGGCAGATTCGTGGTGTGCAGTACCTGATAAAGCACGCCGGAAATCACCGTTGCAAGCGCATACCAGATCACCACCATCAGGCACATGCCTGTGCCGATGCGGGAGAACACGCTTTTCACGCGCCTGAGCCAACGTTCATAAGGATTGGCTTGCGGCTGCGGATACTGCGGTTGTTGCTGATATTGCTGATATTGGGATGGCTGCTGCGGATTCTGCTGTTGCGGCCGCTGCGGATATTGTGGGTACTGCGGAAACGTCATATTTGCCTTTGCGACGACGTGCACGGGGTGCATATACGAAAATGCTGATATTCAGCACCTTAATACAGGAATGCTGAATATCAGCTTACAATCTCATGACCGTCGTCATGGGCGTCCGCAACGAAACAGCTCATACGGCGAGCGCGGCGATCGGACGCGGAGCCACCACCACTTCGGATCCAACCGTCAGACCGGCAGGAAGCTCATTGGCTGGCAGCTGCACGGTGACGGGCAGGTGGCCCGCACCTGCGGCAACCGTCAAGTCAACGCGGACGAGCGCGCCGAGGAAGTGCACCATGTCGACGCGACCACGCTCGCCTACCATGTTGCCATCGTTTGCGGCCAGAGTGATCACAAGGTTTTCCGGCCGCACGAGCACGGTGGAGGCGTCGCGCTTGGAGGCTTCGAGCAGCGGCACGCGCTGACCGAACACCACGGCTTCCTCACCATTCGTGATGCCGGGGAGCCGGTTAGTCAGGCCAATGAAGGTGGCTACGTATTCGCTGGCCGGACGGCGGTACAGCGTCTGCGGGTCGGCGATCTGTTCGATACATCCGTGGTTCATTACGCCGATGCGGTCGGCAACGGCGAGCGCTTCTTCCTGATCGTGGGTCACGAACACGGTGGTGGTGCCGGCTTCGAGCTGGATGCGGCGGATTTCGTCGCGCAGCTGCACACGAACTTTGGCGTCAAGTGCGGAAAGCGGCTCGTCGAGCAGGAGTACGCGGGGGTTCACGGCCAGTGCGCGGGCGAGCGCCACACGCTGCTGCTGACCGCCAGACATCTGCTGCGTGTATTTGCCGGCCTGATCGGCAAGGCCTACAAGTTCCAGCTTCTCCATGGCCTGCTTACGTCGTTCCGTCTTGCCCATGCCGCGGATCTCCAAGCCGAATTCCACGTTCTGCAGAGCGGTCATGTGCGGGAACAGCGAGTACGCCTGGAACACCATGGCCATGTTTCGCTTGTTGGCGGGCACACCGGTCACATCTTGCCCGCCGACGAGAATCCGACCGGCCTGAATGTCTTCCAAGCCTGCGAGGGAGCGCAGCGCGGTGGATTTGCCGCAGCCGGAGCCGCCGAGCAGCACGACCATTTCACCAGGATTGATTTCTAGGTTGAAGTTGTCGAGCGCCTTGTTGGTGGCTCCTGGGTAGATTTTGTCTACATTAAGCATTTGCACGCCGCCGCCGCGTTCCGCGGAGTCGTTGAGGACTTCGCGTGCGGCTCGGGTTACGGTTTCGGCACTCAGATCGGCGTCTACGAACGCTTCCGAAGTGCGTGCTATGGTTGCTTTCTGATCAGCGAGAGTCATGATTCGTTGCTTTCTTTGGATTTACGCAGTGCGTCGGAAATAAGATCGAGGGCTACCAGCAGGATCACGCCGAACAGTAGTGCCAGCAGCGACATGGCGGTGGAGATTTGGGAGTTGGATTGACCAAGCTGGTAGAGCGCCACCTGCAGGTTCATGCGTCCAAGCAGCGATGCGACGGTGTATTCGCCCAGCACCACGGCTATGGAGATGAACGATGCGGAGAGGATCGACTGCCACAGGTTAGGGATGAGCACGCGGAAGAACACGCGCGGCCAAGAGGCTCCGAGCGAGCGGGATGCCTCGCACAGCGTTTTCACGTCAATGGAGTTGAGGCCCACGGCGAGCGCGCGGAATGCAAATGGCATCACCAGAATAACGTAAGCGAAGCACAGCCAGATCGGGTTGGTGTTGAGCACGTCGGCGCTGAGCCAGCGGTAGATCGGTCCTAGGCCGACTACGAGCACGATGGCGGGGATGGTCAGCGGCAGGGTGGCCACCCATTCGATGGCGCGTTCCAACTGCTTGGAGCGAATGTGCACGATCACCATGGTGGGTACCATGAGCAGCAGCATGATGACCACGGTCACCACACATAATCCCATGGACGATCCAAGACCGTTCCACAATGTGGACAAGTCAGCACCAAGCGCACTGCCATCGCCGGTGAAAATCGCAATCCACGGATCCAAACTCCACTTGCCGGAAAGCGGGTGTCGAATCGTGAACACAAACATAGACACCAGTGGCACGAACAGAAACAACAGCGTGAACGTGAGAATGATCGCCTTGATCACGCGCTGCTTGCGCACGCGGGCGGCACGCAGCTGCGGGGGCATTGTTTTAGTATGATTCACTGCCATTGTCCGGTCCTCTTTTCTACAGCGTGGCTCAGCATCATCACCAGAGCGACCACGATGATCATCGCGAAGGCGAGAACTTGCGCGAATCCCTGCTGATTCGGATCCATTTCGTTGCGCATGGCGCCCTGAATCATAAGCGGCACCAGAATCGAACGCTGTGAGAACAATGCGGCGGCTGTCGCATATGCGGAGAACGCACTGGCGAACAGCAGCAGCAATGCGGAAATGAAACGCGGAACCAGTATCGGCCCCGCAACGCGCGTCCAATACTGGAAGGTGTTGCCGCCGAGCGATTCGCAAGCCTCACGCCACTGCGGACGAATCGAATCGACCGCAGGCAGGAAGATGATGATCATCAGCGGAATCTGGAAGTAGCAGTAGACCGTGATTAGGCCAGGCAGGGAGCTCAACCAGTTCGGGTTGACGGTCAGTCCGGTCAGCTGGCGGATCAGCATGGTGCCGACGCCATTGATGCCGATGGTGGCGATGAAGGCGAAAGCGAGCATCACGCCGCCGAACTGTGCAAGCACCGACGAAATGGCACTGACCATGCGGCGCAGCAGTCCGTTCAGTTTGCTGCCAATCACCAGCGCATACGAGGCGACCGCACCCACGACCGCGCCGATGAGTGCGGAGATCACGGAAACGAGAATGGAGGTGGCGAACGCGGCGATGGTGTTCGCTTCGAAGAGTTTACTGAAGTTATTGAGGGTAAATCCGCCATCGACGTTCTGGAATGCGCCGACAATCACGATAACGGTGGGCGCGAGCAGGAAGCAGACGGTGTAGGCGAAGAACGGGATGGTCACGACGAATGTACCGATTTCGCGGCGATGCGTAGCGAAATCGGAGGTTGCGGAGGGGCCGTTTTCTCGCGTCCCTCGGGCTTCGCGTACGTTACACCCGCCGATAACTCCCGCTTTGGGGGTGATTGCTGCAGTCATGGTTGCATGCATGCTTTCATACGATTGATATGCGGTGAGATTGCATAGGATTGTGGGATTGCGCTATTGCGCTGGAGACATGCTTCAAGGCCGGCTGTTGCGGCAGAAGACGTCGGGGAACTTACTTCAGCCCGTCGTATCCGCCGGTCTACCGGCCTTGGATTACATTGTTTCCGATTGTGTTCCACCGCTCGTTTGCATTGCTTACGAGCGGTTGCCAATCAGTTGCCGATGGTCTTGTCCCAGTTGTTCTGGAGCCATTCGGTGATGCGAGTGGAATCGTCGTTGGTATAGGTCACTGGATCGCCTTCGATGGTGATGGCGGTCTTCAGGGTGTTCTGGTCAACCGTGCCGTCTTCCTTCATGGAGTCGAGGAGCACCGGGTTGGCGCCACCCTTGAACCATTCGTTCTGAGCGTCGGCGGTGTACAGATATTCCTCCCACAGGCGTGCTGCGGCCGGGTGCGGAGCGTCCACATTGATGGCCTGGTTGTAGTAACTGACCACTTGGGCGTTCTTGAAGGTCTTGAACTTCCAGTTCACGCCCTTCTCCTTGAGGCTCTTCTGGTAGGAGGCCTGGTTGTAGCTCCAGTCCATCACCACGCCGGTCTGGCCGGAGTCGATGGTTCCGTCGGTCACGTCAACGGTGGTGAGGTTGCCAGCGTCCTTGAGCTTCTTGAAGTAGTCGAGGCCCGGCTGCAGGTCGTTGATGTCGCCACCTGCGAGCTGATTGATCATGAGGTAGCCGTTGAATGCGGCGCCAGCTTCGGCAGGCTTGCCGTTCAGTGCCACGGTGCCGGCGAACTTCGGATCCATCAGATCATCGAGGCTGTTGATGTCGCCGTACTTGTCGGCGTTCCAACCGATCGACATAATGCCGGTATAGTCGGCGTAATACTTGCCGTCGGCATTCTTCACGGAATCCGGAATCTTATCCCAAGCCTGCACCTTGTAGGAGGCGAAGTTGTCGGTGCTGGTGGAGGCCACGGCCAAGCCAAGGTCGAACACGTCGGGAGCAGCGTCGGTGCCTTTGTTGGTCTTGGCTGCGTCCACTTCTTCCTTGGATGAGGCGTTCGGGTTCAGCTCGTTGATCTTGATGTTCGGATACTTCTTCTTGAAGCCGTTGATGACCTCGCCATAGTTGGACCAGTTGTGAGGAAGTGCGATGACGTTGAGCTGGCCTTCCTTTTCGGCGGCGGCAACCAGATCGTCCATCGTACCGAAATCAGCCAATGAAGTAGCCTTTGCGGACTTTTCATCAACCTTTACGGCCTTGCCGGAAGTGGAATCAGCTGAGGAATCCGTGCTGTCCGATCCGCAGGCGGCCATGGAGAAAGCCAGAACGGCAGCAAGGGAGCCGGCAGCTAGTTTGCGCAGAGAAATCATGGAAATCAATATCTTTCTTATGCCTTGTTCATAACAACAAGAAAGAAGATAAGCCCTCAAATCAACGCGATACTGACCTTACAGTAAATATGCAGTTTATTTTGAATCGGAAAAACTAAATTTTCCCAAACTGCAGGTAAATTGGTGAAATATGTCAACTGGCACCAACGCAGTGTCAGCATTGATGCCAGTCTCATGCAAATCGAATCAGCCTAAAGCGGGCCAATATAAATCAAGTCACCACACAATCGAAATCAGCGCAGCACGCCTTCGATCAGCGTGGTGATCAGGTCGGTATAGCTCACGCCGGTCGCCTCCCATGCCTTGGGATACATGGAAATCGGGGTAAAGCCCGGCATGGTGTTGATTTCGTTGACCATCACTTCGCCATCGGCCGTCACGAAAGTGTCGACACGGCTCAGGCCGGCACCATCGACCGCGATGAACGCTTTTTTGGCAGTTTCGCGCACGCGGTTCAGAGTTTCTTCCGGCAGGCTTGCGGGCACTTCCACATGGCTTGCATCGGAATTCACGTACTTGCTGTCGAAATCATAGAACTGGTCGTCGCCCTCGGCGCGCTTGTCAAGCACGATTTCGCCCGGCCAGCTGGCCTGCGGAGCCTCGCCGGACTTCGGGCAGAGCACAGCACATTCGATTTCACGCGCGTCGATACCCTGTTCCACAAGCACACGCCAATCATGATGGGACGCTTCGAACACGGCGGCGGCAAGCTCGGCCGCATCGCCCTCATGCTCGACCTTGGTCACGCCGAAGCTGGAACCGGCGCGGGACGGCTTCACGAACAGCGGGTACTGCAATCCGGCCTGCTGCACCGCGACAAGCATCTCGTCCGCTTCGGCGGCGAATTCGGAAGCGGCATCATAATTACGCACATCCAACGTGATGCCGGGAGCCACGGGAATACCAGCCGCAGCCAGCAATACCTTCGTATAATGCTTGTCCATGCAGGCGGCGGAAGCGAGCACGCCGCAGCCAACGTACGGCACGTTCATCATGTCGAACAGGCCCTGAATCGTGCCATCCTCACCGTACGGACCATGCAATACCGGAAGCACGGCGTCCACGTGGCCAAGCGAAGTCAGCGTGCCGTCATCTTCACGAGCGAAGAAACCATCCTGTCCGAGTGCCACATCCAGCACCACATCTTTGGAGGAATCCGTCTTCTCCGCCGTCGGCAGGCCTTCGCTCATGTTCCACTTGCGTGGATCCTCGCCGCCTACGATCCACTCGCCGTTCTTGGTGATTCCCACCTCAATGGCTTCGAACTTGTCAGTATCCAACGCGCGCAGCACGCCCGCCGCAGAGATGCAGGAAATCGAATGCTCGTCGGCTTTGCCGCCATACATCACCACAATGCGCTGTTTTGCCATCTTTGTCTTATGCTCCATAAGTTGGTCCGTTGAACGCACACGCGTCCAACACCGTCTGCCAATACTGTCTGTACTGTCTGTCTTCGCGATATCGCGCCGGTTCGCACTTCTGTTCGCCCGCGATACCACGCATTCGCAATATCGCAGTTCAGTATACAAACCGCACCGGTCTATCGTTCAAAGAACATACGTTCCGCGTCCACCAATTTCAGCGAATTGTCCTGTTCAGCCTTCGCAATCGTTGCATCTCCGGCTTTATATTTGGTGAACAATACGTATTGTCGTGCATAGTTGCTTTTAATGAGCGGCGAGCACGATTGCAATGTTGCGATGGTTTCGCTTTCGTTCACCGTATTGCGCCACTTGCATTCACCCAACAGCAGCTGTTTGTTGATGGAATCTTCCATAACGATATCAATATCGGCTTGGGCTTTAGCTTGCGGATCGTTGCCCCACCATTTGCCGATTGCGGTTGGCAGGAACGCCATTCGCGCTTCCTTGCATTCACGTACCAGCCATTGCACGCACATTTCTTCGAATTGCTGCCCGACGTATGTGGAGAATGCCGCTCCGGACGTGCTTTGCATCGCCGCCGCGTGCGCCAATCCGCGTTCGACCAGCACTGAGGCGGGGCTTACGAAACGGTACCAATAGAAGAAGAATGGGTCTTTGAACTGCCATAATCCCTTGCGCGAAACCGCCGCGTTCTCCCCGAACGGCACTTTGCGTTCGACGATGCCAAGTCCCGCCAAGGTGGCGAGATATGTGCTCACCGATGAACGGTCCATGCCGATATAGTCGGCGATAACGGTCGGCGTATTGCGCCCCGATCCAACCGCATTCAGCAAGCCGTTGTACAACGCGGGTTCCCGAAGTTCCTGCCGCATCAGCATGTCTGGCTCGGCATACAGTATGCCGGAAATGTTGAAGCAGAGTCGTTCGATGTTTTGCGCATACGAATATTGTTCGGAAAGTTGTTCCAAATAGTAGGGGGTACCACCGAGCGTTGCGTAATAGTTGATTTTGTCTTCCCAACTTGCGTTGGACGGCATAAGTTTGTCCGCGTCGAACAGATCGAAGGGTTTCAGTGGAATCTGTGCGGTTCGCCTGCCGTAGAGCGGACTTTTTCGTCCGAGTACTTCGCTTTCCATGAATCCTTCGTTGCTTCCGCACAGCACCATTGTCACGTTAGTGTTTTTGAACGCGTGATCGATGACGATCTGCAGCGTCGACGGCAGCGACTTTTCGGATTGCGCGGCGTACGGGAATTCGTCGAACACCAGCACGAACGGGTGTTTGCGGTCCCCCTGCGCCCGCATTGCCACATATTCGAAGGCGTCTTTCCAGTTGGCGAATGATCCGGCGGTTTCAGGTATGCCGAAGAATGCGTACACTGCTTGCGAGAAGTCACGAAGATTTTCGGATTTGCTCAATTCTCGCGCGGTGAAGGTCAGCGCACGTTTGCCTTGGCAGAATCGTTCGATCAATGCCGTTTTTCCGACTCGCCTACGGCCATAGATCACAACCATCTGGAATGCGTCTTTGCCGTACGCCTGTTCCAGCGTTTCCAATTCCGCGTTTCTTCCAACGAAATTCATATATTCCGCCTTTCATCTGCGGTCATCTTCTGTTGCCATCATGCTTTTCGTAAAGCCGAACGTCACCACATCAAGTTTGTCTAATCACGATTATACTAATTACGATTAGACTATTTTTATACAGATTTACTATTATCGTCTAATATACAGCGATTGACGATTGACAAATTCCGATTGACGTTTTACGCAATCGCATGCCTCGAAAAATAAAAAGACCGCACCTGAAAGTGCGGTCTTATCTGCAATTGCGATGTTGCGGAAAGCTTATTCTTCGCTGATACCTTCGCCGAAAAGTTCGGACAGCATTTGCGCGCAGGAGATGCCGTCGGAAAGTACGTGGCTCATGGCGGTGGCGAGCGGCGTAGGCACGCCATACTGCTTGCCGAGCGCCACTACCGCATCGGCGGTCGGCACGCCTTCGGCCACGCCGTTGCTCACCTTGGTGGCTTCCTCAACGCTCAGGCCCTTGCCCAGATTGGAACCGAACGTGTAGTTGCGGCTCAACGGGGATCCGCAGGTGGCGATCAGGTCGCCCACGCCAGCCAAACCGGCGAACGTCTTCGGATCGGCGCCTGCCGCCTCGCCCAAGGCGGTCAGTTCGGCTAGACCACGGGTTTCGATCATGGCGGCAGTGTTTTCGCCGTAGCCGGCGCCGCGGGCCATGCCCACGGCCAGCGCGACCACGTTCTTCAGCGATCCACACATTTCCAAGCCGATCACGTCGCGGGTTACGAACGCACGGAAATAGTCGGTGGTGCAGGCGGCTGCGATCTTGCGCGCATTGTCGAGATTTTCGCAGGCGACCACGGTTGCGGCCGGCTCGCGGTCGGCGATCTGCTTACTCAGGTTCGGTCCGGAAATCGCAGCGAAGCGGTCGGCCGGCAGGTCGAGAGTTTCCATAACGACTTCATCCATGCGCTTGCCAGTGGTGCGTTCGATGCCTTTCATCAGCGAGGCGACGAGTGCGGTTTCGGGAATCAGGCCCTTGAATTCGGAGAGCGCCACGCGGGCGAACTGTGCGGCGATGGCCACGATCACAATGTCGGCGTTGGCCACGGCTTCGGCACGATCGCCGGTGGCGGTCATGTTGCTTGGCAGCACTTTCACGCTGGGCAGGCGAACACCGTTATGATGGTGGTCGCGAATGCCTTCCACGATCTCCGGTTCGATGGCCCACATAGTCACATTGTTGCCTGCGTCGGCAAGCACCTGACCGAAAGCGGTTCCCCAAGCTCCTGCGCCCAGTACCGTCACGTTCGTCATATTTGCTCCTTGCATCACTCCGGGCATCATTCATAGCCGGAGTCTTGGCTCAAAAATTGCTTTTCCTATGCTACCGCCGGCTGCGCACACCGCGATGCATACTGCAATACGCGCCACACGTACGCGCAATCGGCTGGCAGTATTTCGATTACTGCATTTCAGCAATCGCGTGTTCGGCCTTCTTCGATTCAGTCCTTCACTCGGCTCATCGTGCGATAATCCCAATATCCGTCGGGGGCTTGTTCGCCGCGGATTTCGGCCATGACTTCGGTCATGCGTACGCGGATGCGTCGAGTGAGTTCGTTGGCGAGATCTTCCGGCACTTCCTCACCCCAGGAATCGCAATCGGCGAGCAGATCAGCATAATCAAGCGCCTCGTCGTAGCACATGACCACGTTTTTACGCGGCCACGGCCACCAATGGTTGATGCTTGCCGCACCCCACGTTACCGCGCAATATAGCGGAACCTGGTAGCCGAGTCGACGTGAGGCCTCAAGTGCAATCATGCCCACGCCGTTTTTCATGCTCATCGGCCATTTCTGCGGGTCGCGCGTTACCGTGCCTTCCGGCCATACGGTTAAGGGCCGGCCGGAGGTGAGGATTTCCACGGAGGTCTCCTCAATGGCTTTCGCCTTGCCCGCACGTCGTTGCACGGGCTGCATGCCTACCAGCTGGAACCATTTGCCAATCAGCGGCCACGAGGCCATTTCGGCTTTGGCCATATAACGCGGGCGGCGGCCTTGGTGAAATATGGAGATCATGGGCACGAACACGTCGAACATGGTGACGTGCGTAGCCGCGGTGATGAACGGACCGGTTTCCGGCACATGTTCGATGCCCCACGCCTTGAGTTTGGTGCGATTACGGAATACGATGTCGCATCCGGTGAGCAGACGGTGGGTCGCTTTTGGATTCTGCGCCGCGATTTCGGCTTCATTGGCTTTGCGTGGGCCGGTCGGGAAATCATGGGTCGGGTCTACAAGATGATGCTTCTGCGCGAGTTTTGCGACTTGCTCGTCGCTCAGCGGCTTCACTGCAGAGCGCGGCGACGGTTTTCCTTTGGATGCCATGGTTTCCATTGTGCCACCGGCCGCCGATACGTATGGAACCGTATCGGCATCAGTTTTCGTTCATGGCATCAAGCCGATGCTGCAGCTCGTCGATCTTCTCCTGCAGCATCGCGATTTGTCGTACTTGCTGGTAGATGATCAAGTCGCGCACGTCGAACATCTTTCGTCCGTTTTTACTGGCCCCAATAGCCATGAACGCCGCATTGGCGATGTTGTAATTTTCCAGCATGGTCTTGGCTTTGGAAGCCCCCCCCCACCGCATCTATGTTCGACTTTTCATCATCCAGGTCTTCGGTTTTCTCCTTGTCCGCCTCGCCCATAATGGATCCGTCGCTTTTCCATCGGGAGACGCATCTCTCGATACGCTTGCTACCAATCAAGGACGGTTCCAGACCGGCTTCGCGGAAAATCCTGCGAGCCGGTTCGCCTTTCAGATAACGACGTACGCATTCCACTTTGAACCAGTTTGCATAGGTGATACGCGACGCACTCACCTCTTTCACCGCAGGAAGCGACCGTAAATACGCGGCTTCTTCGAGTGTGAACGTTTTTTGCCTAACCACCATCCAATCCCCTTAAATTACCTGTTCATTCGCGTCGTTTTCCCGCATGCCTGTGTTGTCCTCCGTTCACCTTATCCGCCATTGTGTTCTTACCAGCGACCGGGCCGTTCCTCTCCATGAAATAGCCGCGCGTAATAGTTACGAGCCACCAGATGATGGCGGTGATTACCAGCGCTACAGAGGTGATGATCACCGCACTCATCAGTCTGATACGGGCATCATAGTCGGTGTTGTCGGCGGTTTTCGGGTTCGGGATGCGGTGGCCTCGCACCAGCAGCCGGTGCGTGTTCACGCCGTATGGCGTGCAGGTGACGAGGGTCGCGTAGTCCTTGCCGGATTCAATGTTGAGTTGCGAGAGGTCTTTTGGTAGGACCGTTGTGATGCGGTCCACTTGGTATGTGTAGGTCTGGTCGAGCACGTGGAAGGCGAAGGTGTCGCCTTTTTTGAGCTTGTCCAGGCCGGTGAAGAGTTTGGCGCTTGGCAGTCCGGTGTGTCCGGAGATGACCGCATGCGTGTCCGGGCCGCCTACCGGCAGTGAGCTTCCGGCGATGTGTCCGGTGGCGATCTGCAGAATGCCTTCGTCGGTGCCGTGGTATATCGGCAGTCTCACTTTGATGCTGGGTATGGTCACGTAGCCCATTACGCCCGAACCATTGATATCGAGTGTGCTGTCGTAGCGCTGTTTCTCGTCTGCGGCCATGACCCAACGGTCGTTTTCGTTCTCGGTTTTGCTCAGCAACGCACGCTTTGCAAGCAGTGTGTTGTATTGCCGCGCTTGCGCGAGCATCACCTTGCGTTCCTGTTTGGAATGGTCCTTGGTTTGGGCAACATAGGCGGCCACGGCCTTTGACTGGTGCAGTTGGTTCCACCAGTTGGCTATGGCCGGATATGAGAGCAGGCACAATCCGGCCACCAGAACCGTCCCGAAGAACAGGGATGCGATTCTGGAGCCGATGTTGGCTTTGGGTTTGACCGTTTTGCGCCGACTCATCATGTACCTTGCGATTAATGCTGCGGCCGTTGCGTTGTCACATTGCCGACGACTGTGGGGCGATCCGGATGTTCCGGATAGCCCCACAGTCGTTTCTTGCCTTTTTCAATGGCCGAATGTGAATCGGCGGGTCAGCGGGTGTACTTCTTTTTGAGGGTGAAGTATGCGCCGGCTGCGACTACCAGGGCCGCGCCCGCCACGTACAGTACGATGGTGCCCATGCCGCCGGTTTCCGGCAGCGAGGAGCCCGGCTTGTTGACCACGTTGGTGGTCAGGGAGCCATTGGCCTTGTCAGCGGTGAAGGTGATCTCGCCGGAAGCCTTGCTACCGGACAGACCGGTCAGGACATCCGTACGCTTCTCGGTGGTCCACTCGATATTGTGCGTGGCGGTCACGATGAAGACGATCGGCTGGATGGTGTTGTAACCGGCCGGAGTCTTGGTCTCAGACAGCTTGTACTCGCCATCATCAAGACCCTTGAATTCGAACGAGGTCGGCTTATTCAAATCAGTGACGGCAGGAGTGAAGTCTTTCACGGTCTGATAGGTGCCATCGGACTGCTTCTTTTCGAGCTTGAACGCGGCGCCTTTGAGCGGCTGCTGGTCCTTGTTGACCTTGTTCACAACGACCTTGTAGGTGAAGACGATGACGTTGTCCCATGGGGTGTTGCCAGTCGGACCGTTCTCGCCGCCTTGGGAGTCGTTTGGGTTGTTGGAGAACTGGAGCTTGGCCTTGTTGACATTGCCCTGATGGCCGAAGTTGGCATTCTTGTTCAGCGTTGAAGTATACTCGACACGAATCTGGGAGTCAGCCTTGACATCCTTGATGGTCTTCAGATCGGCGAACTTCACAACGAAGGTCTCATCTTCCGGCAAACCGGTGGTCACCACTTCATAGCCAGTTTGGATTTCCTTATCATCAACATAAACATGCACGGTTTGCGCACCGTCAAAAGTCAGGCCTTTTTCTTCTTTATCGTGGAAAGCGAAGTAGTACTTGGTGTAGGAATCATAGTTGGAGGCAACGGTTCCTTCAAGCTTGAACGGAATGTGATCACCGAAGTCGTAATCGGCGGAATCCTGCCAGTCAGTAGTGGTGCCTTCAGTGTCGTTCTTGTCTTTCAGCTTCTTCTCGAAGGACGGAACGCCGGACTTCGGGTCAACAGTAACGTCGCTGTTCACGACCTTTACGATATAAGTGCTGTAAGCGTCATTCTTATCCTTCTGTGAATCGTCCTTATCCTTGACCAGATAATAGCCGGCCGGAACAGAAGCGGCAGCACCGCTAGTAACAGTCGCAAACGCATTACTAGTCAGATCCGCATATGCCTTCAAAGCATTAGCCTTTGTCTGGTCAGTGCCGGAAATGGCAGTGATGGTAGTCAAAGTACTATCATCAACCAAGCTGCCAACGGTACCAGTACCGTTCTGCCCCCACTTAACATCGATCAGCTTACCGTCGGACAGGCTACCGGTAAAAATTTGATAGATGTTATAGGTATGCCCAGTACCAGAAACGCTGAGATTGTAATTTTCGGCTGCAAGCGCGGAGCCCGCGCCCACGAAACCGGCGACTGCCATGGCCACGGTGGCGAACACCGCGATCAGGGCGTTGATTGCCTTCTTCATTGTTGTTTCTCCTTGTCTGTTGGGATGGTTCTTCATTTTCGGTACGGTCATTAGGCTGGATGTCTAGCGGTCACAAAAGTCTTGCCGTGTTGGAATGGCTTACCGACGCGTGAACATCATACGTTTGGCGTTCTTGCGGGTTTCGGCCAGACCGAAGCTTGCGACCAGCACGGTCAGTGCTCCGCCCGCTACGAACCAGCCGTCACCGCTTCCACCGGCCGACGGCAGTGATGCCTTGCTTCTACTGTTCAGAATGAAGCCCGTATATCCACTGTTGTGAATCGCATCCACTGGGAACGTGTCCGGCTTGGACAAGGGGAATTGGGCTTCTACGTCCTTGTCGTTGTCGCGCAACATGAAGTAATGTTCCGCAGCCGTTCCGGTCGGAGTGTCATAACCGTCTGGGGCTTGGGTTTCCACAAGCTTGTATGCCATATTGAATCGGACGTGCGCTACGGAGGAGTTGCAGGCCGTTCTTTGATTTTCCGAACATGATGTCGTTTCCGTTGTGCTCGCCGAGAACTCCAATTGTCCGTTTTCGTCGGTTTTCAGCCCGCTGAATAGCTTGTCCCATCGCCGGTCGGTAGTATTCCATTGGTACAAGTCGAACTTGGCACCTTGCAATGTTTCGGTCGGATCGTTCGAATCGGCTTTGGTGAACGTCAGTTTGCTGATGGTCGCGTCACCATGGGAGGATACGACTTTGACGCTGGTACCGTCTACTCCACTGGTTTTGCCATGCAATGACGCATTATTGGATACTTCGACCTCCGTGTTGGCGTCGCCGACCGCCCTGTACGAGTAATCAACCACCAGTGCGGTGGAGTCCGGTATGGACAGTTTTAACTTGTTGATGCGTGTGTTCCCATCCGAGGAGCCGGATGGGGTTACCGTATAGCCGTTTTTCGGCAGTTCGGTTCCTTTGAAGTCGGTCTTGGTGGCATCGTACTGGTAGACTTTCACCTCATTGAGGCTGAACTCGACGGGCTGATTTTCGTTGTACGGATAGGAAAAGCTGTCTTCCAAGGTAATGGTGTCGGAGTTCTTGTCCAGGTCCAACGCATTCGGATTAACCACGATGGAGTACGGCACCAGATTGCTGTTATCGCTCGGATTGTAGGACGTGGCCTTGTGGATCACGTTCCACTCGTCGTCCTTGGTAATTTTCTGCGATTGACTTTTCTCGCCCCAGTCCTTACCGCTGGCATCGTTCAACTTGGCGGTGTTCTTGAACACCGTAGCCGTCTTGCCGAGCTTTGAGGCGTCATCAATGGTTGCGCGGACGTCCAATAGCAGCTGCGCTTTGTACCAGCTGGCGTTGTTCTGGCCGCCGTTCACCGCCACGGTGGACAGCAAATCTGCGGGGACGAGAATCGTGAGTGTGCTTCCAGAACGGGTAACCGTCACGTCGAAGCTCTTACCTCCAAGACTCCACCATCCCGCGACAGACGTTACAATGCGGCCGTCTGATAGAGGAACCTGCAGATTCACGGTTTCTCCCTGATACATGGAAAAGGATACGGATGAGAGACTGGTACCCTCGGGCATCTGTTCCGTAATCGTCAAATCGGTGTAACTGTTCGTATTGGAGATGTGCTCGGCCTGATCGACCTGAATCTGCCAGTGCATGACTGGCTTGCCGTTAATCTGTTCCATCGAGTTCGGGTCGTTGTATTCGTGCGTGGAATCGGCATCCGTATTGGTTTTGGCGTCGACCTTCTTGAGCGTCCACTTCAGATTGCTTGGAGTGTATGTGACGCTGTCGGACTTAGTGAATCCACTGGTGTTCACCGTGTTCGAATAGTCCTGTTCACCGTTCCAGGTCTCTCTGATCTCGCCGGTGGCGTTGTAGGAGAACATGATGCTCTGGCGGACGAGCAAGGCGTCCGGGGATTTGATGGTGAAGCCGGTGACCTTCTCCCCGTTTTTGGTGAAATCGATGGTCGGCGCGCTAAGATCGGCTTTCTTGAATGCGGCTTCGATCGCAGTTTTCAGCTCGGAACATTGGGAATCAGTAAAATACTGGTTGTACGACAAGCTATCGGTATAGGACCATCCGGCCGGCAATGCTTCGGCCGCGTTTTTCGGCGCAATGGTCACGGTCCATGGCACGGTAACGGTCTTGCCGTCAGTGGATGGGGTCACGGTGCCGTGGATCTTGTTCAACGGGTTGAACGCTCCCGGGGCCACACCCTTGTCTCCAGTGTTGACAGAATTGCCGCCGTTTGGCGGGGTCAGTTCGGCTCTGTTCTTCACCATGGTCGCGCCGATGCCGTTGTTCGGTTTGGTGGTGTAGGTGAACGTGTATGTCGTTTTCTTGTCGTTCGCTCCGAAAACGATTGGGAATGAGGCGAACGAAGTATGGCCGTCCACTGGTTTGTCGGATGTGATGTTTCCGACAAGGATTCCGTCTGTGACCTGATCCTCCAGTTTCCAACCGTTCAGATCGTCCAGCTTGGACGCATCGACCGTGACGGTCCAGGTGGCAGTGCCGTTCTCACTCAGCACGCCCTCTTTTTTGTTTATCGTGGGTTTTTTGTCCCAGGAAACGTCACCGGACACAGTCTTGTCGATGGTGTTGCCGTTCTTGTCTTTGGCTTTGACGGTCACATCGTTCTTCTGGTAAGTGGTTTCGCCGTCCTTTACGTCCACCTTGCTGATGTAGGTGATGGTGTAGGTGCCGTTCTCACTCAGCGCGGGGCAGGACATGGCGAACCCATTGTCCGATGGATTGGATGTGCAGTTGCCTCCTGACACTCGGATGGATTTCAGATCGATTGTTCCCAAAGATGGCACATCAGTAATGTTGATATTCTCGTCTGGTTTGGTGCCAGAATTGCTGTGTACCGTTACGGTCCAGCTCACGGTGCCGTCTGCGGATGGTTCGGCATGGGTCTTCTGCACCGTTAGGTCGCCTCTGTGGTTGACCTTGATGGTTTGTTTATTGCCGTTGCCGAAATCGAACTCGGTTTTGCCGGTGTTTTCTACATGACTGCAGTCGGATTCGAAATTAAACGTTCCCTTGGTGATTGGATGGTCGACGTTCTCCTTGGCCGTCTCCTCATCGAAGACAACATGGATCTTGTCTCCCTCGAAATAGTATTTCGCTCCGATTGACGGGAAGGTGCCCGGATGGTCCTTGGTGGCATCCGAAGAGGTAATGCCGACTGGCGAATCGTATACGAACGTGCGCGATGCCTCGTCCGTTCCAAGCGTGCCTTTCGGGATTTCGAAAGTGAACGTTACCTTGAGACGTTCGTTTTCTTCTAATATTCCATTGAAATCAGTCCAGTTTTCACTACCTTGTGGAGCCTTCTTCAATGTCACGGAAAGAATGTGTTGGTTCAGGCTATGATGGGAGCCGTCAGCATGAGCATTGCCAGCGGCCACTCCACCAACCATCACCATTGCCAGTAGCGTGGCGAAGGCTACGACAATTGCCCCAAACTTATGCAAAATACAGTTCTTCCTGATACCCTCAAAGTTGATTCTCATGAAAAACCATCCCCATAGATGTTTCCACTTACTTCGATGACAGGATAACAGCAACAAGACCCCCCACCCCCCAGATTATGTTTAATCACCCGTTATGCAATGAAATTGCGTATTTTCAACGGTTTTTGCACGCCCGTCGAAGGGGGAAAGACCTGTAAAGTTGGTTCAGAACCCGAAAGAAAACACCATCTCGATTGTTCTATTTTTCAGAAAAACATCAGATTTATTGCAAAAGGTTTCATTGTCTTCTGCCCCATTTTCTTATCAAATGATGCAGAAAAAGAAATCATGAGGCAGCAAGATCAAACCACAGGAAGACTTCGCACATCCACAGCAATCGCCGGAAAAACAGAACCGGCACCCGCGTGAAGCGAGTGCCGGGGAAAGGCGGTACGGACGTTCGACACGACCGTTCAATCGAGAATCATCAGCCACGACTGGTCAGCCGCAATAATCGATCACACTCCACCAATCGCGATCGGCCTATCGGACCAATCAGAGCCGATTAATCGGAATCGGCAAGCATCTCATGCTTCCGCTTTCTTATAACGACGGTTGCGGGTCTTGCCTAGGGCGACTAGGTGTCCCCGTTCAACCAATTTACCGACTTTGCGTCTCACAGCACGAACATCAGAGCCGCTCAATTCTGCAATTTGGGCAATGGTGATTTCCTCGTTATTGGACAATAAGCACCTGACAGCATCCTCAATACTGTTAGTTGCATCGCCCGTTTTCCCAACCACCCGCTCAGCCATGTTTTCATGCTCAACCTCATGCTCACGGATGGGTACAAATGCCGTAAATACTAATCCATCATTAAAGACCGGCTCACCCCCAGAATACAGCTTCGTATACTTCATAAGATTCCTTACCCCGCTACCCAGCTCCTCAGCAAGACCAATTTGCATAAACACATCGGCAATCACAGGATTCTTAGGCACAGGTGTGAAGTTATTTAAATCAATCTCACCCTCAAAAACCGGGCGGCTGGCATTGCGGGTCTCAATTCCTTCATTCGTAATGGTAATTTGAGCCGGAACCGGACTGGAATATTCACGGTGCACGAGAATATTCGACACCAATTCTCTAATGATCCAATCGCGCGCACTAACAGCAGTGCCATTTTCCGCGTGGTAACGATCCGGTAATGACTTGCGCATAAACGCTGAAAGTTGACTATACGCATCAATTAGATTGGTGCGAACTATAAGCCGGTCATCATATCGGTTCAGATTTTCACGCCTCACCACGGCATCCGTCTTGTACGCAGGAAGCAAATCCGCAATTACTTCATCCTTGCCCAGCAAAAGTCCCGCAGCCAATGTCAGCCCTTCAGCTTTGCTACCATAATCTCTCGCATATAGACGAGCACTACGCAACAAGGTTTGATCATCCATTCCACCCCACGGATGATCAGGAGTCTTTCTCTCCGCCATCGCACGAATTCTAGCTATCAAATTCAAATCAAGATCGTCAATCGACAATCCTGGATAAATACGCTGTTCCGTGAATATGTTCTGTTTGCGAATATACATCTGAGTAATTTGCATCTCACCGTCAATTCGCCTATCAGCATCCGCGACGCGATCCCATATCTGCCCTTTATAACGGAACACAGATGAAGTCGGCGGTACCCATATGCGGATCACGGTTTTCCCGTCATATTGGAAACGTTCCGTTTCCACAAATAATGTCGGAGAAAATGACTGCGGTTGTCCGGTTACATTAGCTATATTGCGCTCAATACTCAACGCTGACTTATTGGGAACCCCTAGTACTGTGCCATCATCCTTTACACCAAGGAAAATAGAACCTCCAGCATGATTGGCGAATGAACATATCGTCTCGTAAGTATCATGTTCAGGATTGCCACCGCACCGTTTAAATTCCACAGTCGAACTCTCACCCGCATGAAGAATGCCCTCAAACTCTGCAATATCCATTGACTCACCTCATCACAGAAGTCATTCACCAACTTATTTCGACCGCGATTCGACCGCGATTCGACCGCGATTCGACCGTTTAATTCACATTAAACCACACTATAAAACTATATGCGTTGACTCCTTTTGCCAGCACGAAAACCAACACCTATAGGATCTCGACAAAACAGCCTCAACGATGCAAAGTAACGCAATATCACCACACAAAAACAAAACCGGCACCCGCGTGAGGCGAGTGCCGGCGAAAGGCGGTATGGACGTTCAACGCGACCGTTCAATCGCGAATCATCAGCCACGACTGGTCAGCCGCAACCGATCCTGACCGATCACGGCGAATCAGTCGAAATCTGCGCCGAGAGTTTCAAGCTTGCCACGGAAATCGGCATAACCACGGTCAATCAGGGAAATGCCCTGCACATTGGACGGGCCCTTTGCCGCCAACGCGGCGATCAGATGGCTGAAGCCGCCACGCAGATCCGGCACGTCAATATCGCGGCCGGCCAGCGGGGTCGGTCCGAAAATAACCGCGGAATGCTTGTAATTGCGCTGCTGGAAACGGCATGGCAGCGATCCGAGGCATTCGCGATACAGCTGAATTGTGGCACCCATCTGCACCAGCGGCTTGGTGAAACCGAAACGGTTCTCATACACCGTTTCATGCACAATCGACAGGCCCTTCGCCTGCGTCAATGCCACCACCAGTGGCTGCTGCCAGTCGGTCATGAAGCCCGGATGCACGTCAGTTTCAATCGCGACCGGCTTCAAATCGCCGCCCGGATGCCAGAAACGAATGCCGTTATCGGTGATATCGAACTCACCACCGATCTTGCGGAACACGTTCAGGAACGTCATCATTTCAGGCTGAGTGGCACCTTTGACGAAAATGTCGCCATGCGTGGCCAATGCCGCGGAAGCCCAGGAAGCAGCCTCGATGCGGTCGGTCAGCGAAGTGTGCGTGTAGCCCTTCAGTTCCTTCACGCCCTCGATACGGAACGTACGATCCACATCCACGGAAATAATCGCGCCCATCTTTTGCAGCACGCACACCAAATCCATGATTTCCGGTTCGGTGGCGGCGCCGGAAAGCTCCGTTTTGCCTTCCGCAAGCACTGCGGCAAGCAGTGTCTGCTCGGTAGCGCCCACGGACGGGTACGGCAGATGGATCTTCGCGCCATGCAGGCCGTTCGGCGCGGTGATATGAATGCCGTCCTTATGTTCTTTATCGACGTTGGCGCCCAACTTGCGCAACGTTTCCAGATGGAAATCGATCGGACGACCGCCGATATTGCACCCGCCGAGAGCCGGAATGAACGCCTCACCTAAACGGTGCAGCAGCGGACCGGAGAACAGAATCGGAATGCGCGACGAGCCGGACAGCGTATCCACGTCGGCCACATCAGCAAGCTGCACATTCGTGGCATCGATCGTGACCACGCCGTGATCGCCGTCCACCGTAACGTCCACGCCATGCAGGCGCAGCAAGTCGGAGACCACATGCACGTCGCGAATCTCCGGAACATTCTTCAACACGGACGTGCCCGGGGCGAGCAGCGCCGCCACCATGGCCTTGCTCACGAAGTTCTTCGCGCCACGCACCTTGATGGTGCCGTTCAGCGGCTTGCCACCTTCGACGTGCAGAATGTCGTTGTTATTGTCAGACACGCTCAACCTCTTTCGACCCGCTATCGGATCAAATTTAAAGAAACACTGCCTTTCAGTTTGCCATAAGGCATGTAGCATATTCGCGGAAAACGGAATTCAGCGCAGTGTCTCCTTAATTTCGCGCGCGAGATTCGCGTCCCACATGGCACCCGTGGCACTCATCACCGCGTTCGCACCAGCCTCACGGTACGCCTTGTAATCTTCCGGACGAATCACACCGCCTACACCGACGATCACAAAATCAAGCCCCAGCTTCTCACGAATCGCACTCAAACGACCGACCATATCGAGACCTGCGCCACGAATCGCATTGCCGCACACGCCAGAACGGTCACGGCCCGCGCCAGGCAACGCCTGATTGCCGTTCGCATCCACCAGTTTCGCGGAAATCGTGTTGATCGTAGAGAAGCCCTGCACCGCGCCATGGCCTACGGTTTCCTTCACCATGATCTCCAAATCGGTATCATTCGGAATGTATGCGAGCTTCACGATCAGCGGACGATCGCCGATTTCGTTCTTCACCGCTTCCGTAATCTCGCCAACCAAATGCGGATCATGGCACAGCAGACGATTATGCCCCTCATTCGGGCAGCTGGTATTCATTTCCATCAGACCAGCGCCAGTTTCGGCTACCAAATGCGCGGTGGTGACATGATCGGCAATGTACGCCTCGCGATCCATGCCTTCAACGCGGGATCCCTGAAAGCTCGGCACCAACAGCTGGCCATCGCCGGCCGCCGCGATCGCCTTTTGCATATCCGGCTGCCACTCGTCCGGATCACGGGAGGGAACGCCAAAACTGTTGGAAATCGAAATCGGAAGCTCATAGCGGGTATCGGCAAGCACACCCTCGTCAAGTTCGGCACTGCCGGGAACCAGCGAACCGTCAGCATTCCTCGGATGCACGGCAAGCACGTTCGGGAACGCATTGCAACCCCATGCGCGGGAGCGAACCGTCTTATACACGGCCAAATCGAAGCCCATGTGGAAGGCAGCCGTGGTGAAACGCTCGTTCAGCAGCGGGCCTGCCGGAATGCCAAATGGCAGATTCACGCGAAAACCAAGGAATTCCTGAGCTTGAGCCTGAACAACATGGGCAGCCTGATTAGTCTGAGCAGCATGATCTTCACTGGAGGAGTTGGACGCAACCGCATCAACAGGAGCGACCGAATCTACAGAATCAGACGAATCAGCCTTCAACACTTCGGCAAACGCGCCGAACGGCCCTTGCAAATAGTTATCTTCATACGTGCGATTGACATCATAAAACGGCGCGAAACCCTGACTCATATTTCTCTCCGAAAGCTACGAAAGCGCAAAACAATAAGCCCACCATAGCGCGTCTCATATGCAAAACCCGCGCAAATCTCACATAATCAGCAATCCAAACACCTAATCCTTAATTATCAGCCACTAGCTGGTATTTGCGACCACGGCCAACACCAACCGGCTGAATCGTGCCCGCTTTCACCAGGTCGGCCAGTATTTCGCGTGTGCGTGTGAGTCCCAACCCCAGTACCTGCGCCAAATACGAAGTTTGACAAGGTCCTTCATCAATCAGCGTACGCGTGATTTTCTCCACGTAGCTCTTCGACTTGATCGCAGATTTTCCCATAGTTTCCACATCTGAATCATTCCCAGCGCTTCCAGCATTCTCACGCAAAGCATTCTCACGCTCCACATCACAATCCAGAGAAGAATTATCAGTCACCACGCGAATACCGCCAACAGAAGAGCCAGCTGAAGTTCCATTTGAAGGCATCACATTATAATCGGCATAGTGCGGGAACGCACGCGGATACAATGTGAGCTGTACCCGGCCTGGATTATCGGTCACCCTCAATTCGGGAACCGCAGTACCGGCAAACTCACATCCAGCACGCATTACGTCGAAACCACTTCCCGCTTTTTCCCCAACGCCAATCAGATTGAACATCTTCATCAGCGTAGGATTACGGGCATCCGAAATACCGCCATACACAACCTCGTCAACGGAAAGACGCAATCCACCTGGATTCGAAAACACAATTCGATCCGCATATTGCACGATCACCGTTCCGCGACGAACGTAATAATCCGCATGAACAAGCGTATTGGTCACAGCCTCACGCACCGCTTTATCCATTGGATTATCGTCTATTCTGTGCATATCTGCACCCAGCTGGAACGGATGCGCAACCGCGTACCGCAACCGATTGACCACTTTCTCCCAGAAATCATAAATATTGCCGGACCAGTCCCCGTCATCCGAAGTGATGCGATCACTCCAACGATCCGCACCATTAAACATCTCACGATAATCCAAAAAATAGTAGGGAAACTCTTCAATAATATTCCAGGCATGTCCGAACATCAGCAATCCGGCACGAGTGGGGCGAGCAAGAGAACCGTCAAGCGAAAGCGCACCAACACGCAATAGAAAATCCTCATCCGGAATCTCAGCCCACGGATGCCCCGGCCGTAAACCACGAAAACGCTGACGGTATGCGCGAATGGAGTCACCATTCAGCACATCTCCGGTCATGCCCCCAACAATCTGCCGATCCAGTGGCTTCAGTTCACTATCACGCAGCATGGCACGCACATCTTCCTCATCACATAGATAATCACCATCACCATTGCGCCTGTAAGACCCCTTCATCGGATTAGGACCGACATACACGGGGACCCGCTCCCTAGACGCGCGCGGAACATTAATGCAAATAACGTTTCCATGACTGGTGTGACGTATGTTGACATCATCATTGCTAAGGACCACCGAACTGATGTTCGACGTATCGTGTACGGTATTCCAAAAATCCTGAACCATCTTGTGTGCATCATCAACACCCGTAATGCTCAACGAATGATCGGGATTTTCAGAAACGCCGAGCAGAATCATTCCACCATCAGTATTGGCGAAAGAACTGTACGTCTCCCAAATACTATGCGGCAGACCACCTTTCGCACGCTTTGCCTCAAGACGGTTATGCTCACGCATGCGAGGAATCTCTCGCTCCCACCACTTATCTTCATTTTGCAATTGCAATCGAGATTGGGACACCATTGCCACCGCCTTTACACTCAACATTGTGCGTTACCAGCAATTTTACCACCGCTTTTAGAATTTACCATCGCTTTTCGTAAATTTATCACCGCTTTTATTGCGACCTCTCCAAAAAGCGACGGCAAAAGAAAAGGCTGGTGCGGCCCGCTCCATCACGGAACGAAACACACCAGCCTGAAGCTAAAAACCCCGAAAGCTAAGAAGCCGCAGCTCTAGCCAACTCAGATAATGCCGCGATCGGCAAGCGGACCCTGCCAATCCGGGTATTCGCCTTCGCGCGCAGAAGCGATCGTCTGCTCCGGTTCGCACTTGACCGGCAGCGTCTTCGGCTTGAACGGGAACTTTTCGGCACGCATCTTTTCGTATGCCACGATATCGTCTTCATGCTGCAACGTCAGATCGATGTCGTCGTAGCCGTTCATCAAACGCCAACGGGTGTAGTCGTTCACCTCGAACGGCAGCGTCACATCGCCGCACGTCACCGTGCGATCCTCTAGGCTCACGGTCATTTCACGGCCCGGCTCCTCGTCGAGCAGCTTCCACAGCAGCTCAACGGATTCCTGCGGCATAATCGCAGCCAGCACGCCGTTCTTCGCGGTGTTGCCGTAGAAAATGTCGGCAAAACGAGACGAAATCACCACGCGGAAACCGTAATCGTGCAGCGCCCACACGGCATGTTCACGTGAAGAGCCGATGCCGAAATCCGGTCCGGCAACGAGAATCTTGCCCTGCTTGTATTCCGGCTGGTTGAGCACGAATTCCGGATCGCGACGCCATGCGTAGAACAGCGCGTCGTCAAAACCGGACTTCTGCACGCGCTTCAAAAACACGGCGGGAATAACCTGGTCGGTATCGACGTTGGAGCGGCGAAGCGGCACGGCCACGCCGGTAAGAGCAGTCAGTTTTTCCATTTCAACATTTCTTTCGATTTACGATTCACAGGATGCCGGAAATCCAAGATTTTCCGAGGATTTCCAAGGATTCACAGGTCGGCCGGAGACGAGATGGTACCGCGGATGGCGGTTGCTGCGGCGACTGCCGGTGATGCCAAGTGCGTACGCGATCCCTTGCCCTGACGTCCTTCGAAGTTGCGGTTCGACGTGGAAATGGAACGTTCGCGGGCCACCATCTTGTCGGGGTTCATGCCCAGGCACATGGAGCATCCGGCGTTACGCCATTCGGCACCGAAGTCCTTGAATATCTTGTCGAGTCCTTCCTTTTCCGCCTGCAAGCGCACACGCGAGGAGGCCGGCACCACGAGCACGCGGTGAATGTTCTCGGCCTTGTGATGCCCCTTCATAATGGAGGCGGCCACGCGCAGATCCTCAAGGCGTCCGTTGGTGCAGGAGCCGATGAACACGGTATCCACGGCAATGTCTTTGATGGGCGTGCCCGGAGTCAAACCCATGTAGGCAATGGCACGCTCGGCCGCGGTGCGCTCAGTTTCGTCGTTGAACGAGGCCGGATCCGGCACCACGCCGGAGATCTTGATGCCCTGGCCCGGATTGGTGCCCCAGGTCACGTACGGTTCGAGGTCTTCAGCCTTGATGGTCACTTCCTTGTCGAACACGGCGTCATCATCGGTTTTCAGCGTCTTCCAGTATTCGACGGCCTTGTCCCACATTTCGCCTTCCGGCGCGTGCGGGCGGCCCTTCAGGTATTCGAACGTCACTTCGTCCGGCGCAATCATGCCGGCGCGGGCGCCTGCTTCGATCGACATGTTACAGATGGTCATGCGTGCGTCCATCGACAGTTTCTTGATGGCTTCGCCGCGATATTCGATGACGTGCCCCTGGCCGCCACCAGTGCCGATCTTCGCGATAATCGCAAGAATAATGTCTTTTGCGGTGACGCCCTTCGGCAGCTCACCTTCGATATTCACGGCCATGGTCTTGAACGGCTTCAAGCTCAGGGTCTGCGTTGCCATAACATGTTCGACTTCGGAGGTGCCGATGCCGATGGCCATGGCGCCGAACGCGCCGTGCGTGGAGGTGTGCGAATCGCCGCACACGATCGTCATGCCCGGCTGTGTCAGGCCCAGCACCGGCGCAAACGCATGCACCACACCCTGATCGGCGTCTCCCAGCGGGCACAGACGTACGCCGAAATCCTTGCAGTTCTTTTCGAGCGTGCTCAGCTGCAGCGCAGAGATCTTATCCGGATTCGGGCGGTCGATGTCGGCAGTCGGAGTGTTGTGATCTTCCGTTGCGATCAGCTGGTCAAGGTGACGCGGCTTGCGTCCGGCCAATCGCAAGCCTTCGAATGCCTGCGGACTGGTGACTTCGTGCATGAGCATCAGATCAATGTACAGCAAGTCGGGAGCCCCATCACTACCCCTGCGTACCAAATGATCGGCCCAGACCTTCTCGGCCAATGTCGTTCCCATTGCGGGACCTCCTCGGATTTTTCCTCGCTTTTTCCTCGCGGGTATTGCCAACCCGCGTTGTTCGTGCTATAAGCCTATGGTGTTTGAGCTCGGTTCGAATGCGTCTATGCCGGTATATGAGATACTTGCATGCAACGCACGTATCATGCATGCGTCGAGTTCACGTTAATTCACGCTAAAAACATGCAAAATGCGACATACCTCTCCGTATGAGCCAACATAATCGTTGAAAAATCAGCATTTTCCCAACTTTTCCTTTGCTGAATAAAAGTTAGAAAATTTCTGCTTTACCGCAGTCCGACATTGCATACATTTTGCATTTCAATATGTGAGATGGCATAATCCCTCTTATGACTTCTTCGAATACAAGCACCACCATGCTTGAATCGCAGTCAGATGAGACTGAGCTTCAAGCTGAGACCTACCACACGACGTCTTCTCAAAGCAACGAGATTCATTCCGGCGTGGGCGTGCTTGACAAGACCGTCAAAATCCTTGACGCGCTTGAATCCGGTCCGGCAACGCTCGGGCAGCTGGTTTCCTCGACGGGCTTGGCTCGACCGACCGCACATCGACTGGCGATTGCGCTGGAGCGTCACCGTTTTGTGTTGCGTGATCAACATGGCCGTTTCGTGCTTGGTTCGCGTTTTGCGGAATTGGCCGCAGCCGCCGGCGAGGATCGTTTGCTGACCGCAGCCGCGCCGATTTTGCAGACGTTGCTGGATCGTACCGGCGAATCCGCGCAGATTTACCGCCGTCAGGGCGATATGCGCGTGTGCATCGCCGCTGTGGAGCGCGCATCCGGTTTGCGCGATTCCATTCCGGTTGGTGCGATGCTGTCGATGGCGGCCGGTTCCGCAGCCCAGATTCTGCTGGCTTGGGAGGATTCTGAACGCCTGCATCAGGGGTTGCGCCACGCCAAGTTCACCGCGTCCAAGCTTACCGCCGTGCGCAAGCGCGGTTGGGCTGAATCCGTGAACGAGCGCGATGAGGGCGTATGCTCGATTTCCGCGCCGATTCGCAATGCTTCCGGCCAAGTGATTGCCGCGATTTCGATTTCCGGTCCGGACGGTCGTATGGGGTCCAATCCCGGACGCCGTTACGCCCCGCTGGTTATGGCCGCTGGTAAATACCTGACTGACGCCCTGATTAAGGCTTCTTCCGGCCGCTGACAGGCGGTTACGATCTTACGACCGTATAGCTTCGTAAGCTTTTCGACCGTGCTTTGCAACGCATGCAAGGTACGGTTTTTCATTGGCGGTTTTCATTTGCCGCGATTGCCGTTTACTTGCGCAGCCAAGACAGCAGTTTGCTCCACCAGGTTGACCTATGCAGCAGATCCACGCCTTCGGATTCGGGCTTCGACTCGCTGGTCATACCATATGCGTACGCCTTGCCCGCGCTCGGCTTGCCCACCAATTCGCCGTATTCCAGTAGCTGCGTGCGCGGCTCGTACGGATGTCGAATGTCGAACTCAATCAGACGTGCGGCCCTCTTCTGCGGAACCGGACCGTACGATCCAAAACCGCTGGTGGGCGACGCGATCATCATCAGCCTGTCAATCACCTTCGGTGGAACCTTCGCCGTCTGCGCATCAGCGGAATTCTGCGAAATCGGTACTGTTCCAACGAACGCATTGCGGTGATCATGCCCCGCGGAAATCGCGAAATACCCGTATTGCTCCAAAATCGCAAATTCGCCGCTGTCGGCATCGGGGCAGCTGATGCCCTCCCCCAAATAACTGCCGGGAAGCGTTTTTCCCTCGTCCAAAACGTAGTGTTTCCCAGCGTAATTGCGGTAGCCTTCGATCGCGCGCGCCGCATTCGCCGCAGCCGGCTTCAACAGTTGGTAATACTGTTGCACCGGAAAATGCTGAAATACCATGCACGGCACCGCCTGTTCCTGCGATTTCGCGGTTTCGTGCAATTCTACCTTTTTCTGAGATTGCGTGGCCATCATTTCCGGCACTTCGGCAAGAAATCGCAACGCCTCCGCCGACGGGCTTCCGTACCCGCCGGAACGTGCGTAATCGCCTGAATCCAGCAATACCAGGCCAAGCACGGACGTCGTATGATCCACGTCGGAAACCGGTAACGCGAATGTGCCCGGCTCGCAGGCAAACACGCGTTGGCTCGGCAAATATTGCTCCGTCTGAAGTCGCGCAGGATCAGGATTCAGGCATCCAGGAACTTCCCTGCAAATGCTTTCGATTTCCGCATTGCCCAACCCGCACTGAAAATCATGATTGCCGAAGGTCACCGCCCACGGAATACCGCGGTCGGCAAGCGGACGCACGAGCTGTTCGACGGTAGCACGCACGGATGCGCGTGTACGTTCCAGCGCGGCTTCGAACCATTCTGACGCTTCGGAAGACTTGGATGAGGCGGGCTTACGCACAGTTCCGACAGAAACGCTCCAGCGACGCTTGCGCGTGGTTTGCGCGTATGCGGGATCGTATCCTGCGATCTGATTGCCGGTGAAGATAACAATATCCGGACGTGTGGCATCCAGCGACGCTTCGATGAGTTTGACGGTGTCTTTGCTGACTTTCGGTCCGTCTTGGATGTCGGTAAGCTGCAGCACGCGGAATTTGCCGGATTGGTGGAATTGCAGTCGCCCCAGTCGCGCGGATATGGAAAGCGGACGATCGTCGCCTTCTTCCGCCGGTTGGATGCGCGGTCGCGTGGCCGCGGCTTTTGCTGCGTTCTGCAATTCAGTCATGTTTCCTAGGGTAGTGCAATTTTCTTGGACCGTGCCATAGTGACAGACTTTACTTGCAAAAAACAAAAAACCCTCGCATCCGCGAGGGTCATTGGCTGGGATGCCTGGACTCGAACCAAGAATGGCTGAACCAGAATCAGCTGTGTTGCCAATTACACCACATCCCAATTTGGCAGGCGTGGCAACTCCGAAAAGTTGTCCGTCGTACCCCCGACCGGATTTGAACCGGTGTTGGCGCCGTGAGAGGGCGTAGTCCTAGACCGCTAGACGACGGGGGCTTGAGTTATCGCTGTGATTCTCAGCCAAGCCGTGAACCGCAACGAGTGATAAATATACGCGAATCCTCAGAAGTGCGCAAGTCACGGCGTGTCGCACCATTTTCCACCATTCTTAAGCACCATCTCAGGAACAACAAAACCCGCTGGAACAAAACATTCCAGCGGGTCAACAGTTATGCAGTCATGCAAACGCACGAATCAGCGCATCACAGGTGCTCGCGCAAACCCTGCAGGCGAGCGACGGCAATCTCCTTGCCGACGATCTCCATGGATTCGAACAGCGGCGGAGACACGCGGCGGCCGCTCATGGCCACGCGCACAGGGCCGAATGCCAGACGCGGCTTGTAACCGCCATCCTCGATCAGCGCCTTGTTCAGCGTCTCATGCAGGAAGTCGGTCTTCCAATCAGCCTCATCGACAGCGGAAAGCGCGGCAATGGCGGCGTCGAGCACCGCCGGAGCGGAATCCTTCAACTGCTTCTTGGCATCGTCGTCAGGCTCGATATAGCCCTCGGTAGAGAGCAGCGAGCCGACCATGCCCGCAACCTCGCCCAGCAGGCGCACGCGCGGCTGCACGAGATCTACGGAAGCGGACAGCACTTCGCGCTCACGGTCGGTCAGCGCATCCCAAGAATCAGCGGAAACCACGCCATCACGGTTCAGATACGGCACGGCACGGTTCAGGAAGTCCTGCGGTTCGAGCATGCGAATGTGTTCGGCGTTGATGGAAATGGCCTTGTCAATGTCGAAACGGGCCGGATTGGCCTTGACATCACGCACGTCGAACTTCTCGATCATTTCTTCCATGGAGAACACGTCGCGGTCGGCGGCGATGGACCAGCCCAGCAGCGCCAGGTAGTTCAACAGGCCTTCGCGAATGAAGCCGTTGTCGCGATGCAGGAACAGGTTGGATTCCGGATCGCGCTTGGAAAGCTTCTTGTTGCCCTGGCCCATCACGTAAGGCATGTGGCCAAACAGCGGCATTTCCTTGGCCACGCCCAGCTCGATCAGGTAACGGTAGAGCACGATCTGACGCGGGGTGGAGCTCAGCAGATCCTCGCCACGCAGCACCACGTTGATATTCATCATGGCGTCGTCGACTGGATTGGTCAGTGTGTACAGCGGGTCGCCGTTCGGGCGCACGATCACATAATCCGGCACGGAACCGGCCTTGAATTCGATGCGGCCACGGATCAGATCGTCGAACGCGATATCCTCGTCGGGCATGCGGATACGCAGAGCTGGCTTACGTCCTTCCGCACGGAAAGCGGCCTTCTGTTCTTCGGTGAGATTGCGGTCGTAACCATCGTAGCCGAATGCCTTCGGGCGGCCTGCAGCCACGTTGCGGGCTTCGATTTCCTCCGGAGTGGAGAAGGATTCGTACGCATAGCCGGCTTCGAGCAACTTAGCTGCGACATCCTTGTAGATGTCGCCGCGCTCGGACTGGCGGTACGGACCGTCAGGACCGCCCACGTTGATGCCCTCATCCCAGTCGATGCCCAGCCAATTCAGGGCTTCGATGATCTGGTTGTAGCTTTCCTCGGAGTCGCGCTGAGCGTCCGTATCTTCAATACGGAACACGAACGTGCCCTTGGTGTGGCGGGCCTCAGCCCAGTTGAACAGTGCGGTACGGACCATGCCGACGTGCGGAATGCCGGTCGGAGACGGGCAGAAGCGCACGCGAACATTCTCAGGAAGTTCCGGTTTGGTGTTTTCAGCTTCAGTCATAGATTCCATTGTGCCCCGCAAACCGGACGTGCCACCCATCCCCACACACCGACTCGTCAACAACGCCGACAACAATCAGTTTCTCAAATTGTTAATTATATGTATCTTATATCTTATTGCTGATAAAATATAAAATACATATAATTAAGTCCGAGGGCCACCATGAAATACACGCCGACAAAAGTAAGCAGAACACTGCGAAAGCTTGGTGAACACACACAAATCCAACGAAAACTCCTTCGCCTCACCTTGGAGGATGTAGCCATCCGCGCGGGAGTCAACATCAATACGGTGCGCAGCATCGAAAGCGGCAAACCAGTGCGCACCGACTCGCTTTTCGCAGTCATGAACATCCTGCAACTTATCGACCCAATGATCGAAGCCACCAATCCCTACAACACCATGCTGGGCATGAGCCGCGCCATCGACGAGCTCCCCCAACGCGTCAGAAGATAACCCAAGTCAGAAAACAATTCTCATGAGCCAAACCATACAAGTGCACACTACGTTGCAGGGGCAAGACGTACAAGCGGGCACCATCTTCGCCCAAAACAACCGCATCACTTTTCGCTACACCCCTGAATTTCTCGCGTCAGACAATGCGTACGACCTTACGCCGGCATTGCCGAGAGTATCCGACGCGCCGTTCTTCTTCGAGGGGCTTGGACCATTCTCAGACAGCGCGCCAGACCGGTGGGGCAGAAAACTCCTCAACCGCGCGCTCAAACGCAAGCGTGTTTCCGAAATCGAGTACCTGCTTGGCGTCGACGACGCGACCCGACAAGGTGCGCTACGCTACTACATAGATGGCACCCCTCAAGCGAGCGGCAATGACATACCAAAACTCACCGACCTGCCAAAACTACTCGACACAGCCGATGCGGTGGGAGAAGACCGCGAAGTCGCAGACATTGACCTGCGCCGACTCTACCGCGCCACAGGCTCGCTCGGGGGGGCTCGCCCTAAGGCATGCATCTACGACAAGGACATGCTTTGGCTGGCGAAATTTCCCAAACCATCCGGAGACGAATGGGATATTATTGGCTGGGAAGCAGTAACCCTGCAACTAGCTGATATGGCAGGAATTCGCGTGCCGAATCACCATACCATCAGCATTACTGACAGCCAAGATCGTCACCGCAGCGTACTACTTACTTCAAGATTCGACAGACAGCCTTCAAAAGAGGGTCCATCATTCATGACGCGAATCCCCTACTATTCCGCAATGACAGCGCTCGACGCACACGACGGAGAAGGTGGAGATTGGCTTGATTTGGCGGAATTTGCACGCAGTATGGGATGCGATCTTCATGAGCTTTGGCATCGAGCCATGTTCGGCGCTGCCATCGGCAATTGCGATGACCATCTGAGAAATCACGGGTTCATACGAAAAGACAGTACATGGGAGCTATCTCCCGCATTCGACCTCAATCCAGAGCCCTACGATGAAAACCTATCGGACGAGCATCAGCTTACATTGTTTGGAGACGGACAAGTCACCCCCGAACTCCTCATGCGCAAAGATGCCCTGGCTTTATTCGATATTCCCACGTCAGCTGCAATCAGCTATACAGAAAAACTTCGCTCCACATTGAGCCAAGCGCTATCTTTGGCACGCAAGACACGCATAGACAGTCATTCGCTAGCCATTATGTCAGGTCGTTTCCAACACGGGTTGGAAACGTTGGGATGCCTTGTCTGAGCGCCCGCAAGCCATGCACAATTCAAGTACGGTCAGACGGGATTTTGAGGAGGTTGTCAGGACTGTTTCGTACTGCAATACTTTTCGGTATTTCTATACCTATAATGAAAGAGTATTGATTTCACTTTTGATGTCGATTCACTTTCCGAAAGGGTATTTAATGACGGACCCCAACCAATATAATCCACAAAACCCGCAGCAACCCCCGCAATACGGCGGCTACGGCTCCTACGGGCAGAATGATTACGGCCAGCAGGCACCGCAATACGACGCACCCGACTACGGCCAGCAGGCACCCCAGTATGGCTCACCGCAATACAGCGCACCGCAGTACAACAATGCCGCCGGCTACAACCAACAGCAGCCGCAGTACGGCGCGCCTCAGCCTCAGGGGACCAACGGTTTCTTCGCGCTGACCGCTCCGCTCGATCAGCCGGCATATAACTGCACCATCGGCGAGGCGTTCATCCGTTTCTGGAAGAAATACGCCACATTCAAGGGTCGCGCCTCCCGCGGCGAATTCTGGTGGTGGATTCTGTGCAACTGCATCATCATCGCGGTTCTGGACGCCATCATCGATGGCGACGCTGCCAACGGCATTCAAAGAACTGTCAACGCCATTTGGGGACTGGCAACGATTATTCCCTCCCTCGCACTTTCCGTTCGCCGCCTGCACGACATCAATAAGCCAGGTACCACACTGGTCATCCTCTATGTGGCTAACCTCATTGGCGCAACTGTCATCGACGTCTTTTTGATGGGTATCCGCTTTATCTCAGCAATGGATGGAGTTGGCAAATCAGATCTTGCCGGACTTTTACTGTTCCTTTTTGGCCTCGTCACCTTCCTGGCCACGTCGATCATATTCATCGTGCTCATGGCCAGGAAGACCGATCCGGCCGGCGTACGCTTCGACGACCCTGCAGCCGGCAACGGTTATACCCCAGTTCCGGCGGCACCGACCCCAACCCCTGCAGCCACAAACGCTCCGTACGGCACCCCGTATGGTTCCGACGGATCCGACGACCCTACCGTGGAAGGCAATATCCGTCACTGACGAACGTCGCGCACAACCCAATCACAACCACGTCACAGCAAAATATTATCTGCAACAATCAGTAATAAAAATCCCGGTACCGAAGTCGCAAGTGCCGGGATTTTTATATTGTCACGTCAATACCATCATTCGATATCGCGACGAGATTTCATATTCTAAATTTATTTTCAGAATATCTGTTTTGCAGTATTTTGATTATTCCGAATCGCGTTCTGAAGTGCCGCCTTCCGCATCTTCGGTTTTCGCAACGTCTGAAGCTTCGCTCGAATCAGACGAATCGTCCTTCGTCAATTTGAACTTTTCAGCAAGCGCCTCCTTGCTCTTACGCTCGTCCTCTTCCTTGGCTTCCCGTTCGGCCTTCTTCGGATCCCAGCGCAGGCAATCCGCATGATACGACCATTCCAAGCCCGCCTGCGGAATCATCATGTTTGCGGTTATAAGGAAAGTCCGCTCGCAGAAGGAATTGACCTCGACCGGAACGATTCCATCCATGTGGCGTATGGAATCGCGCATTTCAACCAGTTGCAGCAGGGCCGCATCACCCATGCAGGTCGGCGGAATGGCCATCTGCTCGCACAGCTCGTTGGCGTACAGCAATACCGGCAGCACACGTATGACCTGCTCGCCCAAATCGTCAATGCCGTCGCACATGAGATTCATCAGTCCGTCGCACACCGCAACAGATGCAAGGTAACGGCCGGTGAGCTGCAACGGATCAACTGTGGTGGCATAACAGAAGCTGACGTTCTTCGACGCCTCGCCGTCGAATTCGAATCCGGAGCTACCGCGAATGAGGTGAGTGACGCTTTTCATCACACTGCGGATGCTCTTTTCGACGTGGGCGTCGATGAAGATACCCAGAATGTCGGCCGCTTTGAAGAACAGGTCGGCATTGTTGGTTTCGGAATAATCGCGCATCACGTCGTACGCTTGATTGGCTTTCTTCAGGGCCTGCACCACTGCTGGATCGCAGCCCGGTATCTCATCCATTCCCTCATATACGGCTTCCGCCACGGATATGTCGACTTCATCCGGCAAGCGCAGCAACGCCCTTGCCATCATGCAGGAGAATCCTACCTGCAGATCTTCCATATACTTGGCGTCGTTCTCCATCTCCTGCGCGGTTTGCAGCGGCCACAACTCCACCACTTTGACGCAATATTCGATGGCCAACTGCGTATGAGGCATATTGTAGAGCGGGTAAAGCGCTTCGTTGTTGATCTTAAAAGGCATTCGTGCTCCTTTGCAGCCTCGACGTCCATATCTTCGCTAAGCCCATCAGGAGACCCAGCCCTTCAATAATGGCATGGAATCCCCTTCCTTTCAACAACCGACGCACGTTACCTGCCGCATATCAACCATCACAACCATCCGCCGCGCGTTTCACGCATTATTTCACGCCGGCAGCGGGGTCGACATACGTGATCGACAAAACCTTTCGCGTATCGCAATCGTAGGTAATGGAGGTGATGGAGGCAAGCGCCGTGTGGCGTAGCAGCATATTATGTTCCGGGTGCCCGGTTTCCAGCATGTGCCTGTAGCTCCAGATGGGCGATTCATGGCTGACTACAATGATTTGCTCACCCGGATGCTCCCCCACTTTTTCAAGGGCGAACGCTTGCACACGATGCGCGATCGACTGGTAGCTTTCACCCCAGCTTGGCTTCCACAGGTTGCGTACCAGCTTCCAGTTACCGTTTTTCCAGAGCGCGCCTTCGCCGTAGCCGATGCGCGTGCCGCGGAATTCATTGCGCGCTTCGATGATGCGCTCGTCGGTGGTGAGTTCCAGCGGCTCCTCGCCACGGGTTTCACGCACTTCGTTGAGTGCGGTGAGGATTTCGCCGGCCGTTTCGCGTGTGCGTTCCAGCGGCGACGAGTAGATGGCGGAAACCGTGTTGAGTTGCGGACTGACGGCAATGTAATGCGCGGTCGCCTGCGCCATGCGCACGCCCACTTCCGACAGGTGAAATCCGGGCAGTCGTTCGTAGAGCAGATGCCCCGGATTTTCGACTTTGCCGTGACGTACGAAATGGATGGTTGTTGCGGGCATCCCTACCGCCTTTCCGCAAGATGCTGCCGGACTGCTGACGTTGACCGATGGAACGAAAATCCTGCAATCGCAAGCTTTAGAAGCGTTGCGTAACCATTTTGCAACAACCGTCTTTCGCCCGCCAAACATCTTTTCGCCCACCAAGTGAACGTGTGTTGAGTACTTACAAAATAGCCAATCGAATTATGTCTGCCAACCTCAATGTACCGCGTGTTGCGACAGTACCTCCGCATAAAGTTGTCTAAGTCAAGAAAATGACACACAACCAATCTCCACCCCCTATGCAACACGCCGAAGCGTCAATCGATTGACGTTCAAGCAAGGTTGAAGAGAGAGACTGGGACTGAAGAGAAAACAACAGAAAAACAATCAAGGCAGAACAAGGGTATATCAAGCGGTCTGCGGCAACGCAAAGCGGCGGATGCAAGCACCAACCGTGAGCAGAAAGGAGCGGCAAAACATGACCAATTCAGTCCTCGCCGGTGCCAAAAGCATCGGCCAACGTCTTTTCGGAGGGTATGCGGAGCTTCTTCGCATACCGCACACCGCCCGATTTTCGGTCGGTTCAGTAATCGCATGCATGCCGTTCCCGATGGTCGGTATGACAATCACGATTTCCGTGCAGCATTATTACGGCAATTACTCGCTGGCAGGCGCACTGACGGCCGTGCAGGCAATCGCACTGGCCGTTGCGAGCCCGGTGCTCGGCAAGCTGGTCGATAAATTTGGCCAGCGCCAGGTGTCGATTCCGACAATCATTGTGTGGATGATCGCAGCGACCGCGCTGGTTTCCTGCATCACCGCGCGAGTGCCCTCATGGATTCTGTTCTGCATCGTGCCGTTCATGGCGGCGATTCCGCCGTGGGGCGCGATGAGCCGTCAGCGTTGGACGACACTGCTTAAAGGCGATACGGAGAAAACGAACCGTGCGCTTTCGCTTTCCGGCGTGTTCGACGAATGCATGTGGGTGATTGGCAATCCGCTCGCCTCCACGCTGGCCGTGATTTCCGGCCTGTTGGCGTTCTCGTTCACCGGCGTGTGCGTGGTGGTCGGCGCGCTCATGTTCCTCACTGAGCTTTCCACCGAGCCGAAATCGCAGACGCAACTGGCTCGTGAAGCGGGCATGACCCGCAAGGAATACCGCGAACGCGAAGCCGCCCGTTCCAAGGCGTTGCAGGCTGAAGCGGCAATCGAATACGCTCGCGATCGCGCACGTTCCGAAGGCAAAACGGCTGCGGAAGTGCAGGCCGCTATGGATCAGGCCGCCGCGGATGTGAATGCCGGGCGCAAGGAGTCGATCTGGGGGCCGGGACTGATTGCCGTGTGCGTGACATGGTTTGGCTTGGGTGCGTTCCAGTCGGCTGCCGGCATTTCGATCGTCGCGTTCGCTACAGAAGCGAATATGAAGCAGTACACGGGTTTCGTGTTCGCCTGTTTCTCGTTCAGTTCACTGATTGGCGCACTCGTGTATGGTGCGAAGAATTGGACGATTCCGCTGTGGAAGCGTTTCTACTTCTGCCTTGCCGTGGTCGATCTGGGCATCGGCTCGTTCATGTTCGCCAAACATCTGTGGGTGATCATGATCATCTACCTGTTCATCGGCGTGTGCCAAGCACCGACGTGGGTGAACGGCAACCAATTGATGCTGCACTTGGTGCCGCCCACACGCTTCACCGAAGGCATGGCCTGGATGGGTGCGATGAACTCGATCGGCGGTTCCGTTGGTTCGGCGATTGCCGGCCAGTTCATCGACCGTATGGGATCACACGGTGGTTTCATTGTGGTGACGGCTTTGGCGCTCACCTCGCTGGTGATCGCCCTGTTCGGCTTCAAGCAGATCAAGGACTCTACCGAGCAGCCCATGCTCACCACCGTAAGCGTGTGATCTTTCGCACTTAAAACATGCAAAGCAGATGAAAAGGCGGTGCCTTATACCTCTCTATAGGTAAGGCACCGTCTTTTCATATTCAGGGTTGTCCTGCCGTCTGCGAAAGTCGGCGATCAGGGCAGATTTCCGGGTTGTGTAGACAGATTTTACGAATTCAGGACTACTTGGGCCAGCCGTTGGGAGTGTGCTCCAGCGACCATACGCCAAGCTTGTGCGAGAAGCTGTTCTGCCACTTGGCTTCCAACTCCTCCGGAGTCAGGCGGTTGTCGGCTTTGCGCAGACGGTTCATGGCGTTGGTATGCGTATCGTCGAGCAGCCATTTGCGCGTCAGGAAGTTCCACACCATCACTACGGCGGTTGCGATGAGCTTGCCGACGTTGGTGCGGATCAGATATTCCGTGCTCTGTGACACGTATGCATCATGGTTCATGCCATACGTGGAGATCCAAATAATGGCGTCGTTCATGAACAGGCCGATCAGCGCGCCAATCACGAAAATAAGGATTTCCATCCAGCGGGCCATGTCGTCACGGTGCTTGAACACCAGTTTCATGCTGGCGACATAGTTGAAAATCAGGGAAATAACGAACGAGATGGTTGCGGCGAGCACGTTGTGCATGCGGAATACGCCGACGAGAAGATTCAGAATGCCCCAGTCGATAATGAAGGCGATTACGCCAACGAGGCCAAATTTCATAAGCTGTTCAATCAGTTTTCTCACAACGAATATTTAACACGCGCACGCAGACCACCTTGGCAGCCATTCAGACAAAGCCCAAAATTTCTCACGCAACCACCCCGACTGCGCCGTTCGACGCCTAGACTGGAGGTGAACCCGCAAAGGCTGATTTCAACAATTCAAGGAGAGCATCATGCCAGTCATTCATACCCATGTTTCCGTGTCCACCACCGCCGAGCAGCGCGAGGCACTGAAGTCCGCATACGGCAAGGCGATCACCGCCGTTCCCGGCAAGTCCGAAGGCTGGCTGATGTGCCCGTTTGAAGACAATATGCCGATTTATTTCGGCGGCGACGATTCCAAGCCAGCCGCATACGTCGAAGTGAACGTGTTCGGTCGTTCCGTGCCCGGTTCCGCCTGGGAGAAGCTGACCGAGCAGATCATGGCCGCCTTGGAGAAGGAACTGGGCATTCCGGCAGACCGCATGTACATCCGTTACACCGCCACCACCGACTGGGGCTGGAACGGTGGCAACTTCTGACGAAGTTACCACCGTTCCTTCGGGGTTCGCCCATATTGCGAACCTCTCACCTCACCTACGGGAAACACACCGTGTTTCCCGCCTCACGGTTCGGGGCGACAACTTCTGACGAAGTTACCACCGTTCCTGCGAGGTCATGGCGTTGCGACGTTCGCTAGAAACCGCCAAAATTAGGATGCAAAAAGGGCGGCCACCTACGCATATACGTAAGTGGCCGCCCTAAAACGTTGCAATCAGAATGCTACGACTTGTTTATCACACGATCTTCGGCATCGGCGTGGTCAGCGAAGTGGTGAGATTCACATGCACCAAACCGGCACCGGAATGCACCTCAACCTTCTTCAACGTAACCGTACGCTCCTCAGCCGGAGCAGAATCGTTGTCAGTCATCGTGGCCGGAGACTTCACCGCAACCAGCGCGAGCGAACCGAAGTCAACGTCGGCGCTGGCGCACAGGTCCATCGCCTTATTAAGCGATTCAGCAAAACCGTCCTTCAGAATCACACGGTCCGCCGGCACACCGTACGCGTTTTCGGCAACCCAACGCACGTTCTCCACCAGAGCCATACCCTTGCGGCTGTGTGGCGTGGCCGGCATGGAACCGTTCACCACCGCGTCAACAAACGCGTCAAGCTGCGGGGCGAGCGCATTGCCGCCGTCACGATATAGGTTGCCGATAATCGGTTCGCGGAACTCCAGATCCTTGGCGGTCTGCTGCAAAGCCGGAATCTGATCGTCTTCGCCATCCCACAGGTTAATCAGCGGGAACGTAGGAATATCCAGACCTTCCAAGCGCTGCACATGGAACGGGTAACGCCAAGCGAGCGCCGGATCGTCACGCCAAGTGGAAGCACGAGTCACCACAATCGCAGCGGACGGCCACTGTGCGCCATACTCGCGGCAAGCAATGTCAAGCCACTTCTGAGCGCCCGCATCAGTACCGTAACCGGCCTCAACAATCACCACGTCGTGCAGAGCGCACGCCATTTCCACGGAAACCAGCGTCGGAATACCGATAGACACGTTCGCGAACGGACCGCCGTGCACATACACGGGAGAACCATTCACCGTTTCCGTCTTCGCCGGTTTCACCGCATCGGAAAGAATGCCGGTAATGCGCCACAGATCAACGAATTCACCGAATGTAACGGCCTTGCCGTCCTTCGTACCGGCAATCATCTTGGAAACACGATCGGCGATCTCATCCATGGAACGAGAGAGCACCACAATCTGCATGAGCTCGCAGGTCGGAGTGAGTACCACGCGCTCAGCCACGTCGCCCTTGCCACGGTCCACCGCAATCTGACGCAGCGAACGGGACGGCACTTCGGAGACGCGCGGCACGAGAATGGTGTCCAGCTTGCCGTCGTCAATAGCCTTCTCCGCAAAGGAGACCAACAGGTTCTGAGCCGCTTCGATAGCACCCATTTCGCCGCACAGACCCCAGTCGATCAGCTCAGGGTGAGTCAGGGAAGCCTTGCCGCCACCCGAAGCACCACCCTTGGAACCGGCAGCGGTAATGCCCATGCTCGGCTGACGCAGCACAGCGGCCGCATCGACGCCACGCTCACGCAGCGCATCGATCAACGCGATCGTGGTAGTGGTCTTGCCCTCGCCGCGAGACGCCTTCAACGGGGTATCGGCGGTGACGAGCACGACCTTGCCATGCTTGCGTGGAGCATCCGGATCATTCTTCAAATAATCGAGATAGCCAAACGCATCAATCTTCTGCACCAAGCCGTACTGGCTGGTGAAATCCTCAATGCTGGTCACTGGGGTTTTCCTTTCTTCGATTTGGAATGACGTCATTCTAACGATGTTGTATTGCAGGAAAAAATCGGCTCCCGCAACGTGGTCACAGGAGCCGAATAGTGAGATATTAGAAGTCCGACATGTGGAAGCCGTTCTTCATGTTCATGCTGGCGGTGTACAGCACGGAATCAAGAAGCTTGTCGGTTTCCTCCTTGAGTTGCGCGGCCATGTTCTCGTTGGCTGCGGCAAGGATTTCGCGGGCATCGTCGTTGCGCACGGCTTCAATGATTTCATCCGGTTCCATCGGCTGCACATCGCCGATTTCGTCTTCCGCATCGAATTCGTCGGTAACGTCACCCACCAAGCGTTCAATCTGCTCGTCGGTAGTGGCAACCATGCGGTGGCCCATCGCGCCGGTCTTCTCCTGATAGCGTTCCACAGCGTTGGCGGTGTCGGCGAAGCTGGAATCGCACAGGGCCGCGATAATGCGGTTCTCCCAATAGAAGTTTTCGGACGTAACGCGCGTGGTGGTGTCTTCCAAATACTTCGGCGTGGAGTTGACGTTCGGGAAGAACGGCACGAGTGTGTTGAACGGGTTGGAACCGTAGGCGATCCACTGGATCGCGCGGCTCACCTGCGGGCGGTACGGGCGGATCTGCATTACCGCAAGCTGGCTCTGACGGTTGATGCCGATCGGGCGGAACATATGGCGGGTGCGCTGGTCGCCAAGCTTTCCATACGGATCGTACGGGGTGCCCTGATAGTGGGAGCTCAGCACATATTTCACATCTTCGATGGTGATTTTGCGTTCTGGTTGGCGAGCCCACGGAATATCATCGGAAACCGGCTTGTGGTCGGCATCCTGACCATCCCACTGCTCGTCGTACGGGTTGAGGAAACGCTGCATGTACCAAGCACGAGGAGTGTTGTACACGTGATCGGAATCGGAGTGGGAGCCAAACGCGTCACGCGGGTTGAACGGCGTAGTGCTCTCCACCGACAGGTCAAGATGGTTGCGTTCGATGAACTCGGCCAGATCGGCGGAGCACATGTGGTCCTCCTGCTCGCCAAACGCATCTTCAAGATCAAATTCGTCAATGCCCAGCTGGTTCGGCATGGTCACATACGCTTCGTCCGGCACACGCTTGGCGATCCAATGATGGCCGCCAACGGTTTCCAGCCACCAAATCTCGTCAACGTCGGAGAAGGCAACGCCGTTCATCTCATACGTGCCATACTCCTCAAGCAGCGCACCCAAGCGTTCCACGCCCTCGCGGGCGGTGGTGACGTACGGCAGCACAAGGGTGAGGAAATCCTCTTCGCCAATACCACCAGCGACTTCCGGTTCAAAGCCTTCTTCGCCTTCCTTGCCCTTGGCAGGCTTGAGTTCCACGAACGGATCGGCGCCAAGCACACGCTCGTTGGTGGTGAGCGTTTCGGTGGCACTCATGGCAACGTTCGCCTCGTTCACACCAGCTTCGCCCCAAATGCCTTCCTTCAGATCGGCATTCGGCACAGCCGTATACTGCAGCGGATTGTCAGGAAGGTCGATTTCAACATGCGAAAGCACGCTCTTGTACTTGCGCGGCTGATCTTCAGGCTTGACTACGATGAAGCGCTTCGGGCAAAATTCACCATTTGCACTATCTTCATTACGGGCGATGATGGTCGATCCGTCATAACTTGCGTCTTTGCCAACCAAAATCGTGGTGCACGCCATAATTATTCAGCAATCCTTTCGATTATTGTTAATACGTTTTCGTTGGATATATTTCTGATTTCCGCATCTTTATATCGTTATATTGCTGCGAAAATCAGTTTTCTGGTCTTACTTTAGATGCTCTTTCAAAAATCAGGCTTTTCCAGTGAGAAAAATAGCGCCCTGATCAACGATTGTACCGGAAGTACGCAGCGCACGTTCCATTTCGTTGAGCCAGAATCCCTGATTGAGGCCGGCGAGCGGAGCCGTGGTGCCCCACACATGCAGGTAGTAGTCGTGATCCTGATCCGGCGGATATGGACCGTTGTAACGCATCGTCACTGCGGGATCGTTGCTGCGGCCCTGCAGCAACGGCGAGGCGGCGGACGTGCGTCCCTGAATCGTTTCAGGAATCATCGCGGAAACCGTGCGCGAGAAATCAGCCGGAATCGCGAGCGCATGAGAATCGTTGAAATCGTACATCAGCGCATCCACGGGCAGATTCGCAAGAGACCAATGATTCCACTGGAAACCGCATACCGGAATCGAATCCGGATCAACGAATTCCCAATGCAGGAACTGCACTGCGGGATCAAGCGCATCAATATAGAAGGGGAAGGAAACAATCGGCGTACCGTCGATGCAATTCTCAGGCGGCGCCGCCTTGGCAAACGCGTCAGGAATGACGGTGAAATCTGCGGAAATCTTCATACACTCAGTATCCCTCAAGCGCCTGACTCATACAAGGTTTCAATTGACGGCATAACGAAACGACCCCCGCGGGCGAGCCTATGGGGGCGCGCGGGCAGGGGTCGTTCCGGGAAACAGGGCCTATCAGACCTCACATCACTTGAAAAACAGGACGTCACGGGCGATAGGCACAGCTAGTACGGCTCAGTTGGCCGGGTGGTAGAAGTCGCCGTTAAGGGCGGCTTCGGCACGGGCCTGAGCCTCTTCGAAGGTGACTTCTGCGAGGGAGGCACGCACGTCGTCGAGCGCCACCGGAGTCATGGACAGAGAGTTCACGCCAAGACCGGCCAGCACTACGGCCAAGTCCGGATCGGCAGCGGCCTCGCCGCACACGCCCACCGGCATACCCTTGGCGTTGCCCGCGTCGCAGATCATCTTGATGGCGCGCAGCACCGCCGGATGCCAGGCGGTCTGATAGTTGGCCACGGAACCGAGCGTACGGTCGGCGGCCAGCGTGTACTGGGTCAGATCGTTGGTGCCGATCGACACGAAGTCAGCCACGTCGGCCACCTTGTCAGCCATAAGCGCAATCGACGGCACTTCGGCCATCGCACCCACGAACTTCAGACCGAAGCTCTTGCCAAGCTTCACGAAATAGTCAGCTTCATGCTGGTCGGCAACCATCGGAGCCATAACCCACAGGTTCGCATCGGTGGCGGCATCGGCTGCGGCGAGCGCCTTGAGCTGACCTTCGAGCACGTCCATGTGGGCGCGCAGGGTGCGCAGGCCGCGCAGGCCGAGGGCCGGATTCGGCTCGTCTTCCGGAGTGAGGAACGGCAGCGGCTTGTCGGCGCCGGCGTCGAGCATACGGATCACGACCTTCTTGCCTGGGAACTGGCTCAGCAGCTCGGTGTAAGCGCGGGTCTGCTCTTCGACGGTCGGCGGCTCGGAGTTGCCGATGAACAGGAATTCGGTACGGAACAGACCAACGCCTTCAGCGCCATATTCCAGCGCCTTGGCTGCATCGGCCGGCTTGCCCACGTTGGCGAGCAGCGGAATCAGATGACCATCCTTGGTGGAGCCTGGATTGCCGCGCAGTTCCTTGGCTGCGGCCGCGCGGGACTTGGCGGCTTCGGCAACGGCGATCTCCTCTTCGGTCGGGTCAACGACAAGTTCGCCCTTGGCCGCGTTCACGACCACGGTAGTGCCGTCGGTCAGGTTTTCGGCTTCGGCTGCGGAAACAACCGCCACAATGCCACGAGCGCGCGCCAGAATAGCGGTGTGCGAGGTCGGGCCGCCCTGCGAGGTGACGATGGCGAGGGTCTTGCTCATGTCGAGCGCCGCGGTATCAGCGGGGGAAAGATCCTCGGCGACGAGCACGAACGGGGTTTCGCTCTGCGGCAAGCCCGGAGCGGGAGCGCCCATAAGGTCGGCGATCACGCGCTGTCCGACATCGTGCAGATCGGCGGCACGCTCAGCCTGATAGCCACCGATGGCACGGAACATGTCTTCCACTGCGGCGAAGCCTTCGAGCACCGCACGTTCGGCGGTCTTACCCTGCTGAATCAGACCCTTGATGGATTCAGTCAGCGACGGATCGGAAGCGAACATGGAGATGGCCTGCAGAATCGGAGCGGCCTGCTTGGCACCTTCGTCACCATTGGCGGCCTCTTCGGCACGACGGTTCAGGTCGGCGTTCACCAGTGCGAGGGACTTTTCAACGCGGGCGATTTCGCTTTCGGCAGCAATGCCTTCCGCACGCGGAGCGTCCGACGGTTCCGGCAGTGGCTGCGCCATACGGATGACCGGGCCGACTGCAACACCGCGACCAATGCCAACACCTTTGATAATCATGTGAACTCCTTTGACCTGTTTCCTTGTTTTGTTGTTTGCCCGCGAAAGGAACGCGAACCGAACGTTTGTTGTTGTGATTTCCGCGCTTGCTTTGCGCGTCGAGTTACTGCATGATTCCCACCGTCTTTGCCGGTAAATCATTTTCAGCCTGCACACAGTATACACACTTTAAGCCGCAACACACAACCGGTAAACGTTTTCTGCGTTTCGTGAAAAAGGTGCTATAGTAATTATTAGCGGCGCACCGAGGCATTTCGCTCGGCAAGCAGCACGACTTTCAAATAACACAACCAAAAATCAACACACGACTCAAAGGAGTGTCCATCATGGCAACCCGCACCACCGTCATCAACGATCCCGTCGGCATCCACGCCCGTCCGGCCGCACAGTTCACCCAGGCCGTCACCGCCTCCGGCTGCACCGTCACCATCGCCAAGGAAGGCGGCAACCCGGTTCCGGCTAACTCCATCCTGTCCGTCATGGGCCTGGGCATCAAGCAGGGCGATTCCGTGGTCATCGACGTGCAGGGCGCCGATGACGAAACCGTGGCAGACAACCTGCTGAACATCCTCGTCAACGCCGAGTGATCTTCCTTTTGCTGAAGATTTCAGAATTTCGCACGATATTCAACAATCTTCAGTTATTGCATCGCAATTATGAAATCGCAATGCAACATGCATGATTGCGATACTTGCTTCCAGCCACCTGCCGCTTTCGACGGGTGGCTGTTTTATTCTTGAATACGCGATTGAGATACGGCAGTAATTCGAATAATCCGAGTTTTTTCGAGCATTTCGAATATTTGTGGTGAGGAGAGCATGGCACGTACAACCGACAACGCTTCGGCTTCGGCAACTTCGGCGAACAGTTCGATCACGAACGTCGCAGCGCTGGCCAACGTCTCCATCGCCACCGTCTCCCGCGTTCTTTCCGGCAAACGCACCAAAGACGACGACATCGCACGCCGCGTGCGAGCGGCCGCGGCACACCTCAACTATTCGGTCAATTATGCGGCGAGCGCGTTGCGCAGCACCGTCACCAACACCATCGGCCTGGTGATTCCGACCGCCAACGACCCGTTCTGCGCGCAGCTGCTTGACGAAATCGAACCCGTCATCGACGTGGATTCGCAGCAACTGCTGCTGGGCATCGGCGGCGATCAGGCCACGCAGATTCAACGCATCGAGTCGTTGGTAGACCGCCATGTTGACGGTCTGATCGTGCTGCCCGCCTGGGAGGCCTACCTTTCCGCAGAGCTTGAACATTACGCCTCCACACTGCCGATCGTGCAGGTGGGTGGACGCCAATGCTCGTTCCGCACATCCATGGTGAGCGTCGACGAAAACGCAGCCATGGAAATCGTGATCGGGCATTTGGCCGAACGTGGCATAGCATCCGTGGCATACATGGCCGGCAAGGAAATCTCCTTCGAATCGGCGGAACTGTTCACCATGTTCCACACTCAGATGCGAGCGCACCATCTTGCCACCGAAACCGAATGGAATAAGTTCGGAGACCGTAGCGTGCAGCGCGGATTCGACTGCGCCATGCGACTGTTTTCCGAGCCGCTCGTGCAACCGGAGGCCGTGGTGTGTGCCGACGATGCGATCGCGTTCGGCGTGATGGTGGCGTTGCATTCGCTTGGGCTTCGCGTGCCTGAAGATGTGCTGGTGGTCGGCTACAACGATTCACCAATCGCGCGCACCACCATGCCGCCACTGACCAGCGTGCGCCCACCGTTCAAACAAATCGTCTCCGAAGCGCTACGCCTACTCAACGACGGCCCTGACAGCCCCGCGCATATCTCACTTGCACCGCAACTGATCGTGCGCGAATCCACCAACTACCAGCGCTGAATCGCATTTTTTCAATTTCGCCGGCAGTTATCGCACGATAGCAAGCCAGAATCATACAGCCAAACAACCATTTCCCCACCCGCTGGAAGAATCTGCCCTCGGAAAACAGTATGTGCCAACGCCGCTAGCCCTAGCTGGCGATGAGGGAGCAGAAGAGGGCTTCGAAGACCAGTACGGGATTGCCGTTGCCGGCCAGACGGCGACGCGCAACGGCAATATCTTCCAGCCGCCGCACCGCTCCCCCGCGCGTAAGCCGCACCGACAGATCGGTGATCGACGAACGATTCTCCAAATTAATCAAGCCAACCGAATCTTCGGCATTGTTCTGCAGCACGGCCACATCACGGTAAATACTGGCAATCGAGTTCAACGCACGGTCAAGCACATCACGTGTAAGTCGCGTAGTCTGACGCTTCAGCTCGTCTTTTTTGGCAATCGCATTGTATGCGCCACGCAGCTTCGGAGGAATACGATCCTTCGCCCCAAGCCCATTGACTCTGCGAAAATCAGCTTCCGCCTCTGCCGCTTTGACCTTCACCTCCGCTTCGGCCTGCGCCTTCGCATTGTCGATAAGATTGCCGGCAAGCAGCACCGCATCCGACGCGCGACGCAATCCAAGCACGCCCACAATCAGCTCGTCGCGGTCAGACATCACCTGCTCATTCTTCGCATACAAGCGCGCGATGCCGATATGCCCTTCCGCAAGACGTGCGGCACGCACCGCGATTTTCGGCTCGAATCCGCCATTTTGCTCCAGAAATGCAGCCACCGCCTGCGTGGAGGGCACGGCAAGATTGACGATGCGAGTGCGCGAGCGAATCGTCGGCAACACGTCCTGCGCACTCGGCGCACACAAGAGCCAAATCGTATGCTCACTCGGCTCCTCAATCTCCTTGAGCAGCACGTTAGTGGTGCGTTCCAGCATGCGATCGACATCTTCGATAATGATGATGCGCCACGGCGCAGTGCTCGGCATCTGTTCGGAAGTGGTGATGATGTCTCGCACCTCGTCGATGCCGATGGTCACTTTGTTGGTGGCAAGCACGGTCACGTCGGGATGAGTGCCGGCAAGCACCTGCTGCGCGGCTTTGGTCGGCTCGTCGCCAAGACCATGATCGGGGCTCTCCAACGCCGCCGCAAACGCGCGCGCCACATTGGAACGGCCCGATCCTGGAGGACCGCAGATCAGCCAGGATTGCGCAATGGCTTTCGGATCGCCACTTGCGATGGCTTTGAGCTGCTCAACAACCCGCTGCTGTCCGACAATCGAATCCCACACGCTCACTGGGCGGCCTCCGATTGGAAAGTTCTCGTTTGGCTGATTTGTGCAAAATCGTCTTGAATATGCGACCATACTTCATCGATGGATTGGCTGGCATCAATCACGCGGAAACGTTGCGATTCCGCCTTTGCCAAGTCAAGAAACGCCTGTCGTGTACGACGTTGGAAATCGTTTCCTGCAGATTCCATGCGATCTTCATCATGCTGTAGTCGTGCATGCGATTGCACAGGGTCAAGATCCAGTAGATACGTGCGATTCGGCAATAGCTCGCACGTTGCCCACATACTTAAGTCGCAGATTTCACCTGCCGTCAATTCGCGGCCGCCAGCCTGGTATGCAAGAGAAGAATCAAGGTACCGATCGGTAATTACCACGGCACCGCGTTCCAGTGCAGGGCGAATCACCTCGGCAACATGCTGGGCACGGTCGGCGGCGAACAGCAACGCCTCCGCACGCGGAGCAATATCCGCGTCGGAACCTTCCACGCCGCCAAGCAGCAGCTTGCGAATCGCCACGCCAAGCACAGTACCGCCCGGCTCGCGCGTGACCACGCATTCGCGCCCCTGCGCCTCAACATACGCACGCAATCGTTCGACCTGCGTGGTTTTGCCGACGCCGTCGATGCCTTCAAAGGAGATGAATATGCCCTGCATATTCATCACCGGGCGGGGACTACGGCGGGACGGGTGTAGCCTTCGTTGGCGGCGAGCCATTCCACATCGGCCTTCACCGTGGTCGGTGTGGAACCGATCTCCTTGGCGATACGGGTGTTGGCCCAACCCTTATCGGCCAACTCGCGCACCTTGGCACGGCGATCGGCACGAGCTTGATCAGCAGAAGCCTTAGCACCCTTAGCACCCTTAGCACCACCCTTGCCAGCAGCACCCTTGCGTCCACGCCTCTTCGACGGACCCTGCGCACGCTTCTCCGCCAGCAGACGGAACGCCTCAGCCGGCTCGATCGATTCGGGAGCATACTGCTTCGGCAACGTACGGTTCGTTTCACCATCGGTGATATACGCGCCGTAGAAGCCTTCCTTGATGGTCACCTGCTTTTGCGTTTCCGGATCGACGCCCAGTTCACGCAGCGGCGGCTTGGCAGCGCCACGACCGCGCCCACGGCCGTACTTCGGCTGGGCGAACAGTTCCTTCGCCTTATCCAAATCAACCGTGAAAATCTCATCTTCCGAAGCGAGCGAACGCGTATCCGACTTGCCATCGGCACCAGTCTTCGTCAAATACGGACCGTAACGACCATTACTGGCTTGCACAACAACCGTCTGCACTTCACCGGTCTGAGCGTCCGCTTCCTCATAAGAACCAACTTCACGAGGCAAACTCAGCAGACGCAACGCATCATCCAACGTCAACGATTCCGGGCTCATCGTCTTGAACAATGACGCCATCTTCGGGCGATCGGCAGCCTTCTTAGCGCTCTTGACCTTCTTCGGCTTGTCATCACCAGCCACGTCACCGTCAGCACCAGTATCCGCAGAAGGCATCACCAACGCAACATACGGGCCGAAACGGCCATTACGCACTTCAACAGTGCCCCCGGAGACCGGATCAACACCAAGTGCGCGCGGACCGCCGGAATGATTCTCGATCAAATCATGACCGACTTCCACCGTCAGCTCATCCGGAGCGAGAGTATCCGGCAGCGACGCACGCTTCGGATTTCCCTCATCATCCAGATGGTTCACATCCTCCAGATACGGGCCATACCTGCCGACGCGCACATGCAAACCGTCGCCGATCTCAATCGTATTGATCTCGCGAGCGTCAATTTCACCCAACTGCGCGACCTGCTGCTGCAAACCGGCATGCGCCTCGTCCGCAGACTGCGCGGCACCCTCACCGGAACCGAAATAGAAGCGGGTCAACCAATTGCGGCCGGTCTCCTGACCACTCGCGATCTGGTCAAGACCGCTTTCCATATCGGCAGTGAACTCGTAATCCACATACCGCGGGAACTTCGTTTCCAGCAATTTGACCACGGAGAACGCGAGCCACGACGGAATCAACGCACGACCGCGCTCATACACGTACCCGCGATCGATAATCGTGGAAATAATGCTCGCATACGTGGACGGGCGGCCGATTTCCTTCTGTTCCAACGTTTTCACGAGCGACGCTTCGGTGTAACGCGCCGGAGGCTGAGTTTCATGTCCGTCGGCACCAACCGCCACCGCGGCGAGCGCATCGCCCGGATTCATCGGCGGCAGCGACACATTGTCATCCGACTTCTTATCCGCTTTGCTGGATTTGCCGGATTGCGCAGCCTGTTCAACGCTTCCAGCAGCATCACCCTTCTTCGATTCGGCGGATGCGCGGCGGCCTTCACCGGTCGCCTTCATAAAGCCGGGGAATTCGATGACAGTGCCGGAAGCCTGGAACATGGCTTCCCCATTCGATTCGGTCGGTGCAGACAGTCGCACGGTCGCCGTGGAACCGGTTGCGTCTGCCATCTGGCAGGCAAGCGTGCGCTGCCAGATCAGCGTGTACAGCTTGAGCTGGTCGGCCGGCACTTTGCTTGCGATTTCCGCAGGATCGCGGAATTTCGCACCCGCCGGCCTAATGCATTCGTGGGCTTCCTGCGCGCCCGCCGTCTTTGTGGCATATTGTTTCGGCGCATCCGACAGATAGTTTTCGCCGAAATGCTTGACGACCGCTTCACGAGCGGCTGCTATCGCTTCCTGCGACAGCGTCACCGAATCGGTACGCATGTAGGTGATATAGCCGTTTTCGTACAATCCTTGCGCCGCACGCATGGTCTGACGCGAGCTCATGCCGAGACGATTGCCGGCGGTCTGCTGCAAGGTGGACGTGGTAAACGGTGGAACCGGACGGCGACGGTACGGCTTGGTTTCCATCGACGCGACAGTAAACGTTGCAAATTCCAATGCCTGCGCAATCGCGGAAGCCTGCGCCTCGTCCAACTGCACGACCTGATCCTTCGCACCGGCCGCAGTCAGCTTGCCATCGGCGCCGAAATCCTTGGAACCAGCCAAACGACGGCCACCCAACGACACCATACGAGAATCGAACGCAACATTATTGCCATCGGCATCCGGCGCCTCCAACGTTGCGGTGACATCCCAATACGGGGCACGCACGAACGCCATACGCTCGCGCTCGCGCTCCACGATCAAACGCGTGGCGACGGACTGCACACGGCCCGCGGAAAGACCCGGCCCGACCTTGCGCCACAGCACCGGAGAAAGCTCATAGCCGTACAGTCGGTCCAGAATACGGCGGGTTTCCTGGGCGTCGACCATGTCGTCGTCAACGTCGCGAGTATTGTCAAGCGACGCTTTGATGGCTTCCTTCGTGATTTCGTGGAACACCATGCGCTTGACCGGCACTTTTGGCTTGAGCGTCTGTACCAGATGCCAGGCGATGGCCTCCCCCTCGCGATCCTCATCGGTTGCGAGGTACAGGGTGTCGGCTTTTTTCAACGCGCTTTTCAGTTCGGATACGGTTTTCTTCTTGTTGCCGTCGACGATGTAGTACGGCTTGAATCCGTCTTCCACGTCAACGCCGAACTTGCCGAATTTGGTTTTGTCGGCGGCCGGCACCTGGCTTGGCTGCGCAAGATCTCGAATATGGCCGACCGAGGCCATCACCGTATATTCGGAGCCTAAATACCCACCGATTTTCTTGGCCTTGGTGGGAGACTCCACAATCACGAGCTTGCTGCCGGTAGCCATAGCCACTCCTTATTACTAGCGTTTGCAACGCAATAATACTCACTGACCGTATGCAGTTGGCAAACCGCCCGTGTGGCGCGAGCGGCCTTCACCGTAAAATTTCGGTGCGATCGCAGGCATGGCCGTCAGCGTTTCGGCGGTGCCGGAGGGGCCGGAGGTGCGCCGACAAGCCCAAGTTTCGTCAATGGCGAGGCGGTCAGCTGACGCATGGTCAACACCAGCCCGAACACCAACGACGCAACGGAAGCCGTCAGAATCACCGTGGAAAGGTGCGCACCAGAATTCGTCCATTCCGCACTCATCGCAAGTCCCGGCTGAATCTGCCAAATAATGTATGCGCCATACAGGGTGCCGAGCACGCCGAACGTCAACAGCACGCTGCCGACGATCTGCACGGAAGGCGACGACGCACGCGAACCGGGCTCATCCATGCCGTTCGCAAACGTCGCGGCAAGCGTGATCATTGCCACTCCGCCGACGATCAGCAACGCCATGATCACGTCGGTCGGCCGGTGCCACTGTCCCGCAATCACCGACAATCCGACGAGTACCGCATACAGCCAGCCGATCACGGCAACGAGCGCACGGCATACGCGAGGCACGGCGCATAGTAGGATCATTCCTGCCGCGGCGGCGAGTATGACATGCCCGGAAGGCGCGGAATTATTGGGATTTGATTCCAGATTGATTAAGTACGGACGTGGCAGCAGCGGCTTCAGCAACTCTGCTGCGGCAAAGCAGATCCCGCCGAATACCGCCAGTTGAGCAATCAACAGCCATCGTTTTCTTACGATAAGTACGGCGAGGGCGATTATCGACATAATCGCGCTTGTTGCGATTACAACGGTGGAAATGGTGAAAACATGCACGACCGGTTCCAGCCATCCCGGCAGGGCCGCATCGAATTTCGACCAGACCATGTCTTCATAGCTTTGGCCTTCCATCGTGCGCACGCCCAACCACCAGACGCCCACCGCGGCGGCAAGCAGCAGCAGACCGAACACCACGCTGAGCATAATGCTCGACACGCGCGGATGACGGGTCAGCGGATCGGCTTTGGCAAGCCCTTCGCTCACTTCACGGGGGGAAAGCACCTGTTCGATCGGATCAGACGGCGGCTGCGGCACGGGAACGGGCGCGACCGGCTGTTCCAGCATATTCGCGGACTTGTGCGGGTCTCGGATGATTGGCTTGAATTCGTCGGTCATAATCATCGAGAATACGGCATTGGCTCTACGGTATGCGCGAATGGCATGAAGATATAAGAAAACCTCCACGCACCCGGAAGAGGCCACTTACCCTTGCTGCATTCCTGCCCTGGGGGAGTTGGGTGACGTACCGCCACGCGGAGGCAAAGACCAGTGTACACCATGCCCGGACCGAACCGCGCCGCAAGCCGCACGAACCGCAGCGCAACCCGCGCCACAGGCCGCGCACGAACCACACAGACCATGCCATGATCCGTGGAGCAGCCAGCCCCACGACCAGCGACACAGGGAAATCAAACGTCAAAATGCCGCTTCCCCAAGAGCATCCCGCGTTAAGGAGGGCGGACGGGTATGCTTGATGAGGAATCGCACACGAATATTGTGTGTTTGTTTTAAGTTCGGAAGGTTGTTCTTATGACTGAAGCGGTGGAATATCCCGATCTGGTGGTCGTGGGCGCGGGCCTGTTCGGCCTGACCGTGGCCCAGCAGGCCGTGGAGAGGCTCGGCGTGCGCGTGGAGATCATCGACGTGCGCGACCACATCGGCGGCAACGCGTACAGCTACATGGACGAGGAGACCGGCGCGGAGATCCACAAGTACGGCGCCCACCTCTTCCACACGTCCCACAAGCGCGTGTGGGAC